>Ga0102814_10000254_pt1 | contig 38771 bp, 50 predicted proteins | sample ColrivemetaGS741_FD_79112 | JGI IMG/M metagenome (GOLD analysis project Ga0102814, IMG submission 79112) | Estuarine microbial communities from the Columbia River estuary - Flood tide ETM metaG S.741 | ecosystem: Environmental > Aquatic > Marine > Intertidal zone > Estuary | place: USA...
TGAATATATTATTTTTTTTAATTTTTGATTAAAAGAAGTTGGATTTTGGGTTCGTTTGTTTTTCGTTTTAATTTTCTTTTTTTTTTTTTTTTTTTGAGTTTGTTTAAATTGTGTTATTAGAATATTAAAAGTACTTTGAATTTCAAAGTAAATGAATAAAAAAATAGTTTTAGGTTTTTGATATTAATTTTTCAAGCGCTTCAATATGATCTTGAAAGGCTTTTTTTCCCTCTTTTGTTGCGATATAACTTGTGTTTGGCTTACGCCCAATAAATTGTTTCTCTACAATAATATAAGCTTCACTTTCTAATGCTTTTGCATGACTGGCTAAATTACCATCGGTAACGCCTAATAGTTCTTTTAAAGTAGAAAAATCGGCACTTTCATTCACCATCAAAACCGACATGATACCCAAACGGATACGATGATCAAATGCTTTGTTTATATTTTGAATGATGTTTTTCACAAATTAGTTTGTTTTATTTTATTTTCTATCGTATTTATAATACATTATACTGCCGTATAAAATATGCGCAATACCAAAACCTAAAATCCAAAGCAAAAGTCCGTAACCCGTAAATTCAACAGCTAACAAGCCTAAAATAATTTGTGTAATTCCAAGATAACGAACATCTCTAAACGTATATTTACTTGCGTTTACACAAGCTAATCCATAAAACAACAATGTCACAGGAGCAATTAATACAAAATTTTGCTGACGAACTAAAAGTAATGCAAATATTCCACCTGTTACCAAAGGAATTGCAAAGTTGATTAAAACTCTTTTTGAAGCTGTATTCCAAACTTTTTCACCTAATTTATTTGCTTTTTTTACAGTTAAATAATAAGCAGTTCCAAGAGAAAGAAATAACACAATAAAAGCAGTACATAGAATTTGTTTAAATGTTTTGCTTTCTAATGTAATATACGTGTATTCATACGTATTGATAAGAAAGCTTGCATAAACAGCACCAACAAGAGCATAACCTCCTGCTAAGATTCCTGATAAACCACTTAAAGAGATAAATTGAGTTGATTTACTCATCATTTCTTTAATATCTTGTATGTCTTTTAAATATTTATTTTCTTCCATGTAAAAGTACTTTGAATCACAAAGTAAGATATAAAAAATAGTTTTACCAAATGTTTTTTTGATTATTTTTATAAAATGAAATTAGCAGAAGAGTATATTTTACGTCAACCAGAACATTTTCAAGCTATAATTCTTTATTTATGCGCTGTTGTAGAACAAGTAGAACCAGAAGTAGAATTGCTTTTTAAATGGGGATTGCCTTTTTATTATTACAAGAAAAAGCCTTTTTGTTATCTTAATCCTATAAAAAAAGAAAACGCTATTGATTTATGCTTCATGAAAGGACATGAATTAAAGAAACATCGAGATTTAATGATTGTAGAAAAAAGAAAAATCGTTACCTCTTTGCGATATAACGATTTAAAAAATATTGATTCGAAAGTTCTAAATGAAGTGCTTTTAGAAGCTATTCATTTGTATAAATAAAAACGTGTCAGATTTAAAACCTGACACGTTTAGTATTTTTATTGGAATAGAAAATATTAAATTCTAAAAATTCCACCAAAAGTTATAATACGCTGAAAGAACCAAAAATGTTGCTCTGCGCTATCTATTTTGTTTTTTGTAGTTCGAATATTGTTCATGTCTATAAAACCACCTTTAAGTTCTGTTTGAATAAAGAAATATTTAAAGAAAGTAAAGTTTAAACCTGCTTTCGCAGAAACACCATAACCCGAAACATGAAATTGATCGTATCTATCTTTACCTAATAAAGTTGTGTTTGTTTTTGGAAATAAAACTCCGGCTCCAATACCTTCCGTAAGGTTTATTTGAAATTTATCGGTATTTGGTAGTCCAAATAGATTTGAAATATCGTCTACTCTATTAATTTCAGTGTTTACATAGTTTAAACCGTCCGTGTGTTCGTATTCTAAAAACTTCTTAGTAAGTAAAATTTGTCCGTTTGGTAGCGTTTCATCATAAGAACCTTGGTTTGGGTAATAGCCAGTATAATTTACAGCTTTGTCTTGAGACATAACATATTTCATGTGGTCGTAACCAATAGAAATGTTGTAATGGTCGTTTATAAAATAGCCAATTCGTAAATTAGTTTGTGGAATTGTCATCCTTGAAGGATTTATATAATCTACATGCCAACCTTTTGGTTTGTCTTTTGCTTCTACATTGTTTAATGTGAAATCGTAATCTGCTCCTTTAAAATGAATATCTGATTTGGTATAGATTTCTCTATTTCCTCCCCAATAAAAATAAAACTTACCTTTATTATGTGCAGTGTATTTTTCAGGGTTTTCAGAAATTTCTTGTGAAAAGGTGTACTGTGAAAAAACACAAAAAGTTAGTACAGCCATTAAAAATGGATGTCTCATTTTAGTATAAAAAATTAAAATTTATTGATAGTTTGTCTTATTGCTACAAGTTTTGTCATTAGACCTTCAAAATAATCAAGGTGTAACATGTTAGCACCATCACTTTTAGCATTAGCAGGGTCAAAATGTGTTTCAATGAATAATCCGTCCACTCCAACAGCTATTCCTGCTTTTGCAACCGTTTCAATCATATCAGGTCTTCCACCTGTAACACCAATAGTCTGGTTTGGTTGTTGTAACGAATGTGTTACATCTAAAACAGTAGTTGCATAGTTTTGCATAGTTGGTATACCTCTATAATCTACAATCATATCTTGGTACCCAAACATCGTTCCTCTATCGGTTACCATTGCATTTTGGTTGTTACAATCTAAAACTTTTTGCACCGCATGTTTCATGCTTTCCGGACTCATGAATTGCCCTTTCTTCAAGTTGATTGTTTTTCCTGTATTTGCAGCTGCAACAACTAAATCGGTCTGACGTACTAAAAATGCCGGAATTTGTAATATATCTACATATGCAGCAGCCATAACAGCATCTTCATTAGTATGAATGTCTGTAACGGTTGGCACACCAAATCCTTTGGATACTTTTTCTAATATTTTTAATGCTTTTTCATCACCAATTCCTGTAAAACTATCTATTCTAGAACGGTTTGCTTTTTTGAAAGAACCTTTAAAAACAAATGGAATTTGCAATTTATCCGTAACTGTAATCAGTTTTTCTGCAATTCGCATTGCCATTTCTTCTCCTTCAATGGCACAAGGACCAGCTAAAAGAAAAAAGTTGCCAGAATCTAAATGTTTTATTTGAGGAATGTTTTGTAAATTCATGTTGTTTTGGTTTTGAAGTTGCAAAGATAAAAAGAAAAACCTTTTAAAACGAAGTTTAAAAGGTTACTTATGTTACATATGTAAAATTATATTATTGTGTAATCTCAGTAGTCTTTTTAATTGTAAATCCTTTAGGACAAAGTATTTCGCCTTTTTCAAAAATATTAAAATACATTTTTCCTTTTTTAGTAGTTCCTTCAATAGTATATTCATAAACAGAAATTGTACCAGCACCCATTGTACTTTTAGTGGTTGGAAACGGACAACATGTATCTATCTTTTTATACAATATCTTTTCACCATTTTTACCTTCTATTCCATTAAAGAAATAACCAACTTGTCCAGTTTCATATTTTTCAGAGACTAGACCTATGTTTATGGGATAGTCTTCATTAAAAGCATAATTAGCATCTTTTGCATAATCTACAATTAAAAACATTTTATCTTTTATTTTTGGCCTAACCGCTGTTTCATCAATGTTTTGAATAGTAGATTTAGTACTTACACAAGAAACGCTAAGTAGCGCTATAAGTAATAAAGAAAGATATCTCATATTTAATTATTTAGTTTTGATAAAATAAGCAATAATTGAAGAAAGTACAATTCCCATTGATAACCCTCCAAAAGCAGATTGAAAAATGTAATTTCTTAAGTTAAAATAAGTAGTAGCGTCTTCTAAAGACATTCTGTTGTTTTCTACTGCAAAGTTAATTGCGTTCTGAAAAAAATTAGGTGAAATTATTTCGCTGGATAAATATTGGCATAAAGGACTAAAAATTGTAATTACTAATGAAACAATACAACCTGAAAGAAATGCTTGTTTCCAATCTATAGAATTGTTAAAATAATTCTTTTTTTTATCCTTTAAAGCTAATATAAATATTACTATGGATACTAATGTAAACAACATAGAGTATATAGGATGTTTGCCAATTAATTCATCGTGCCAGCCTAATAGTTTTTCTACGTGAATCCAAGCTAAAGCAACAATTGTAAATACAATTCCCCATTTAATTTCTATTGCAATTTTCTTCATACTAATAAAGTTTATTGTTCAAATTTAAGATAAAGTAATAAAAGTTACAGTAAATAAGGAATTGAATTTTTACTTTTGTTCAAAATAATAAAATATGGATTTTTTATACGGTACATGGCATTGGGCAATTTCTGGTTTTTTAATTGGTGCAATAATGCTTTTGCTTATTTACTTTGGTAAGTCTTTTGGAATGTCTTCTAATTTAAGAACTATGTGTAGTATGGCTGGAGCCAATAGACATTGTTCATTTTTTGATTTAGATTGGAAAGAGCAAAAATGGAGTTTAGCAATTGTTCTTGGCGCAATTTTAGGCGGTTTTGTAGCCTATCATTTTTTAGAAAATGGAACAGAAGTAGCAATTAATCCAGAAACAATTAAGCAATTAGCAACTATGAATATTGATGCTCCAAATGGAAAATTGGTTCCAAATGCATTATTTAGTATAGAAACAATGCTGTCGTTTAAAGGATTTACAATATTATTATTAGGTGGATTGTTAATTGGTTTTGGATCGAGATATGCAGGAGGATGTACTTCTGGACATGCAATTTCTGGAATGAGTAATTTACAGATGCCATCTTTAATTGCGGTTATAGGATTCTTTATTGGAGGATTAGCTATGGCTCACTTAATTTTACCCTTATTATTTTAATTTTAAAAAGAAAGAAAATGAAATTATTTAAATTTTTAATAGTAGGTTTTATATTCGGAATTGTATTAACAAAAGCAGAAGCAGTTTCTTGGTATCGTATTTATGAAATGTTTATGTTTCAATCATTTCATATGTATGGAATAATTATGGTGGCAATTGCAACAGGGTTAATTTGTATTCAAATTATCAAAAGAAAAAGGCTAAATGATTTTTCAGGAACTCCAATTATGATTGTGGATAAAGAAAGAGGTTTTACTCGTTATATTGTTGGCGGAATTTTCTTTGGACTAGGTTGGGGTCTAGTAGGATGTTGCCCAGGGCCAATTTTCATATTATTAGGAACCGGTATTTATGCAGTAGGAATAGTCTTATTAGGAGCTTTACTTGGAACTTATATTTATGGTTTATTAAAGGATATTTTACCACATTAATATAATGTGTAAAATTAAAGCATAAAAAAATCCCGCAAAAGCGGGATTTTTTATTTATTGTATTTCTGCACTCAAACCAGCATCTAGCAAACTAGAGCAATAGGGTTTAAGTTCGTCATAACTTCCTGTTTTTACAGCGCATTGTCCTTTGTAGCGAACTAAAACTGCACATTGTTCTGCTTGTAAGGCTTCATGCTTGCAAACTCTAACCAAAGTGTCAATTACATGGTCAAATGTGTTTACATCATCATTATATAAAATAATTTCGTTGTCTAAACCTACGGCTTCTTCAACTAAAATATCTTCTTGTATTTTTTCTATTGTACTCATTCTCTTTGTTTTAAAAGTTTAAGTTTCAACTTTTTATGATTGCAAATTTATGAAAAACTATTTAGTATACTTCAAAGCAACCCAATTATTTCTTTCAAACCTCTTTACATATGTTAATCCGTTTTCAGTGCAAGAAGCATTAATCACCGGAATGTCTTCTGTATAAAAACCACTTAAAAACAAAGTTCCATTTGTATTTAAACAATCTACATATTGTTTCATGTCGTTTAACAAAATGTTTCTATTAATATTAGCAATAATTACATCATACGTTTTTCCGGCTAATAAAGCAGCATCGCCTTCATAAACGGTAATGTCTTTACAATTATTGCGTTCTGCATTTTCAATAGAGTTTAAATAACACCAATTGTCAATATCTATTGCATCAATAGGAGTAGCGCCTTTCATTTCGGCTAAAATTGCTAAAATTGCAGTTCCACAACCCATGTCTAATGTTTTTTTACCTGTAACATCTGTTTCTAATAAATGTTGAATCATCATGTGTGTTGTTTCATGATGACCCGTTCCAAAACTCATTTTTGGTTCGATAACAATATCAAATTCAGCTGCAGTTTTTTCATGAAAAGGAGCTCTAACATGGCATTTTCCGTCTACATCAATAGCTTCAAAATTCTTTTCCCATTCTTCATTCCAGTTTACTTGATCAATTTCTTCAAAAGTATATGAGATTTTGAATTCATCGCTTCCAAGAATATAAATATCTTCTAAAATATCTTCGGTCCACAAGTCTTTTTGTACAAAAGCTGACAAGCCTGTTTCGGTTTCAAGAAAACTTTCAAAAGCTTTTTCTCCTAATTCGGCAAGTAGTATTTCAGTACCTAGTTCTTTTGGTTCAACTGTAAAATGATATCCTATATAAATATTCGACATGGTTTATTTTTTTGCAAAGGTAAATCTATTAGTACTTAAATTTCAAATTATTGCATTGGTTTTTCTACCTTTGCAGTCAATTAATAGCAATTATGTTACAAATAGGTCAATACAATACCCTTAGAATTCTTAGAGATACACAAGTTGGACTTTTTTTAGGCGATGGCGTAAATGAAGAACATGATGTTTTATTACCTAATAAATATGTTCCCAAAGAATTTCATATCGATGATGATATTACGGTTTTCGTATACCTTGATCATGAAGAACGACCTGTTGCTACTACTATAAAACCTTATGTAAAGCTGAATGAGTTTTCTCATTTAAAAGTAAATTACAAAAATGAGTTTGGTGCTTTTTTAGATTGGGGATTAGAAAAAGATTTATTTGTTCCATTCAAAGAGCAAGCGCGTCCTATGGAAATAGGGAAACGTTATTTGATTTATTGTTTTATGGATGAAAAAACCAATAGAATGGTGGCTTCTAGTAAGACAAAACAATTTTTAGATAACGACGAACTTACTTTTGAAGAAGGCGAAGAAGTAGGGCTAATTGTTTCGCATATTACTGAAGCTGGAATTAATGTAATTATTAACGAGCATCATAGAGGTTTAGCCTATAAAAACGAAGTGTACGAGGATATTAAACCTGGAATGAGAATGAACGGTTATATTAAAACCATTCGCCCAGATGGAAAAGTAGATGTTTCTTTACGAAAGTTAGGATTTGATGCTATTGAACCTTCATCTCAACAATTATTAGATGAATTAAAAGCCAACAGAGGTTTCCTTGGTTTGAACGACAAAAGTCATCCGGAAGATATTAAAACCGTACTTAAAATGAGTAAAAAGGTTTTTAAGAAAGCAGTTGGTAGTTTATACCGACAAGAACTTATAGAAATTAAAGAAGACGGAATTTATTTATTATAAATGACCAATAAGAAAAATATATTTTTAGCCCTTAGCATCATTTCATTTGTATTGTTGCTAACGGCTATTTTTGTTTCTTTTGATGAAATAGAAGCTTTCGGAATGCAGTTTTCTATCATTTGGATTCCGGTTTGGATACTTTCTATTTTATTACCTATTTTTAATTTTGCCGAAATTATTTTAGAACGAAATCGTATTAGTAAACGAATTGTTGTGGCATTGATTTTCAATATCATTAATATGTTTCTAATTATTCGCCATTTCGGATTTGTGTTTTTTCCGGAGTAAATTATTTAATTTTAAAACGCATTTTTCTTTGAAATTGCCTCAATATTTTTTCTCAAATAATCGTTTAAGCTTGTCTTTTTAAGCTTTAATTTCAGTTCAATAAAACGTAGAAATTCTTCATTACTTTTTCCAGAATTTAAAAACTCTTTTAAAAGAGGAATTCCACCTTTTTTAATGATTAAATTACAAATAACTGAACCAATTACATATTGCGGATTGGTTTCGTTATCTAATTTCCAAAAACCATTAGGTTTGTTTAAATCAACTTCTGGATGCACCTTTAAATACTCATTAACTCTTTTAATGTGATAAAAAATTGGTTTTCCGTTATGTGAATTTTCTCCTCCAAAATATGCTGCTAAACCAATTAAAAGTAAATCATTTGCATTCGGAAAATAATTATTGATAACATGTGTTAATTCGTGTTGGTGATTTTCTCCTGCAAGTTGCGTTGTATAAATAATGTTATTGTACGAATCAAAAAATCCACATTCAGTACTATTTCCCATTGTAAAAACATAATCGAAACCTTTTGTCTTAAAAACATCTTCACAATCTTTACAAATAAAGTAATTGATTTTTTCGTTTTTTAATTCGAATGTAGAACTGATTGTATTAAGAAACTCATTTGCTTTCAATGCATTTTCTTCGTTAAACTGATATTCCGGAAAATAATGATAGGTGATAGAACCAACGGTTTTAGTTTTCCAATTTTGAGTTAGTGTTTTCTGATAATTGGTCAAAACAAACTTTCCGTTTTGTTTGGTTGCAACAACATTAATAATGGCAAAAATGTCTAAGTTTTCCTTATTAATAAAAGCCGATTTAATAATATAATCTTCATCATTTTTAGTAATAGAAAGTATTTTATTATCCAATTGAAAATGATAAATAGAAGGCCGAATAAAACCTTCACTTCTTAACAAATCGTAGCTTTTGTAGATTTTTTTATCAGCTTCTAACCAATTGGAATTATTGTTTAATTGATACGGTTTTGAATTTAAATAATTTTTCCAAAGATGAATTATTTCATTTCTTTCTGCACTTAAAGTATCTAAACCAATATTAGTCGTGGTTTCTTGACCAAAACTAAATAGACTGATAAAGAGAATTGTTAATGTTATTTTATTCATTTGTTGTGTTGTTTTGAAAATTCTAGATTGTTTTATTATACTTTTTGCCATTCATTGTTTAATTTAGAAGAATCTACATCATATTCCATAAAATACCTGAAAGGACCTATGTCGTAAACTTTATTTTCTTGATATGTTTTTTCATTTGTTTTCCAATTTACACGATACTGTTTAATTATTCGTTCAAATTTATTGTTCTTATTAAAATATTTAACTTCAACATCTTTATATTGGGTTTGAGGATCTATTTTCATAAGATAAAATGTAAAATTTAAAATCGTAATTAAAAAAAAGAACCCGATAAAAGTTAGTGAAACGTTTCTCAAAATTATGCTTTTAATTTTTAGAAAGATTTTTAATAATATAAATAAAGTATATAGTGAATATATATGAAAAAATATACCAAAAGCTCTATTGTATTCAGTTTTACTAAATTCGAGTTTTGGTACAAAATAATTAATTAAGCAAACTAGAATAAATAAGCTCAAAGATACAATTGATAATATTTTAAATTTTTTGTCGATTTTATCTGGTGTAAATGTTATTTAATTAAAAAAAATTAATCCTCCAAGTCATACGGATAATCGTCAAATAAACTTGACAGCGTAACCGATTTATAAACTTTTCGAGTGTATTTATTTGAAAGTGCAATAATGGTTACTGTATCTTTTTTTAAAGTAGTAAATGAAGTGGTGCTTCCGTGCCACCAACCGTTATGGTAATGTATGGTGTTTCCGTTGTCAAACTCATTCATGCGAATTCCTAAACCGTAATTGCGAATGCCTCTATGTTCATAACTGTACCCTTTTAGCATTTCTGCTTTTAATTCTGGTGTTAGGTAATTAAGCGAATAAGTTGCTAAATCCAACTTTAATAAATCGTGTGGTGTAGAGTATATGTTTTTATCACCATAAATTCCATCTAGGAAATCCCAAGCAATTGACACTTTATTTCCTTTGTACGACTGACTTACTTTGTCTTTATCTTCAATATTTAAAACAAACGTGTGTTCCATTTTTAAAGGCTCAAAAACCAATGTTTTCATTGCTTCTGGAAATGATTTTTTGGTTACTTTTTCAACGGCTAAAGCCAATAAAGCATAATTGGTATTACAATAACTAAATTTTTTATCTATTTGATATTCTAACGGAATGTCTTTTGTAGCTAAAATATCTAAAATGTCTTTATTGGTAAGTGTATTTCTTCTGTCCCAATTTTCTTTATGATCTGCGAAATAGCCGTAATGCCCTAAACCACTTCTGTGATTCAGCAACATTCTAATCGTCGTTTTTTCATGTGGAAATTCTGGAAATAGACTTTTAAAGGTTTGGTCTAATGCTAATTTTCCATCTTTAACCAACATTAATACCGCTTGTGCAGTTAATACTTTACTTACTGAAGCTAAATGCAAAGGCGTATTCTCGTCAATTAGCTCTTTGGTTTTATAATTGGAACAACCTGAGTAATTTTCATAAAGTATTTGTCCGTTTTTGGCAACCAAAAAACTTCCGCTAAAATCTTTGTCGTTTATTTTTGTAGCAAAGAAATGTTCAATAAAACGTTTTTTGTCTTTTATATAGGAAGTACTAAGAGTATCGAATTTTACATCATACAAATCTTTTACAATTGTGTCTTTTTGGGCAATATATTTTTGAGTTGATTTTTCTTTACAAGAAATAAAAAAGAGTAAAGTTAAGCAGGTAATTAATCTTATAAACATTAAGTTAGTTGGTTAATAAGGTTGATGTTTGGGTTAATTGCAGTTAGTTTTCGAACAAATTCTTCTCTTTTTTCCGGCGAAATATAAATATCATCGTAATTGTTATAGGTAATGATTAATCCAACATGACTCAATGCGGGTTTCCATATAGTTGGAACAATAATGCCATTGTGAAACTCTATTTTCTTTATGGAATTAATCGCAATTGTTCCTTTAAACGGACCTGATTTCCAAAATAAATTTTTAGAATCAAGCGAATAATTGGTTTGTAAAATTAACCAAGTTAGTAAACCTAACACAAGCGAGTTTATACTCATTACAACATAAAAAGCAGTTATGTCTTCACTCCATAAAACAGGAATAGTTGTACCAATGACAATACTATAAGTAATTGCCATTGTCCATTTATTAAAAGTGCTAAATGCTGATTTGTATTGCAAAATAGTTATTTAGTTAAGTTTTTATTTGGTTTTTCACTCATGTAAAAAATTAATTCACTTCCACTTTCAATATCTTTATGATCAATGGTTAAATTTAATTTGTTTTTTCCGTTTAATTTTATTTTTGATAGATATACATTTTTTGAACTTTGATTCACAGTTTTGATGGTGAATTTTTTCCCGTTTTCTAAAGAAATAATTGCAGATTTAACAGATGGGCTTCCTATTGAATATTCAGTAGATCCTGGATTTACAGGATAAAACCCTAATGTACTAAAAATGTACCAAGCACTCATTTGACCAGCATCATCATTACCGCATAAGCCATCTTCTTTATTACTATACATAGTGTTTACAATCATTCGGACTCTAGATTGTGTTTTCCAAGGCTCATTGGTAAAGTTATACAAATATGGAATATGATGCCCTGGCTCATTACCATGTACATAGTTACCAATTATTCCATCTCTTGTTATGTCTTCATTGTGTTCAATATATTTATCTTCAATAGGTGTTGTAAAGATTTTGTCTAAATGTTTAGAAAAAGAATCTTTTCCACCCATCATTGCAATCATTTTATCTACTTCATGTGGCACATATAAACCATAATTCCAAGCATTACCTTCAATAAAGCCTTGTCCATGTGTGTTTAAAGGGTCAAATTCTTTTCTCCAATTACCATCAGCAAGTTTTGGGCGCATATATCCTATAGATTTATCATATACATTCAAATAATTTTTTGAACGTTTCAGAAAATTAGTGTAAGCATCCGTATTTTTTGCCTTTTTTGCAATTTGAGCAATACACCAATCGTTATAAGCATATTCTAAGGTTTTAGATACAGAAGAAGAACTTTTGTCTTCTGGAACATAACCTAAATTCATATAATAGCCAAGTCCATCAAAGTAAGATACATTTGCAGTATTTACAGCTGCTTTTAAGGCATAGTTTAAATCTACATCTGTTGTGTTTTTTGCAATGGCATCTGCAATAACAGAAACAGCATGATAACCTACCATGCACCAGTTTTCATTAGCATAATGACTCCAAATTGGAAGCATATTGTGCACGCTTTGGTCATGATGCGCTAACATGGATTTAATCATGTCATTGTTTCTTTTTGGTTGAATGATGTTATATAATGGATGTAAAGCTCTATAAGTATCCCATAATGAAAAAACGGTATGATTTACAAAACCATCAGAAGTATGAATGTTTTGATCTAAACCTCTGTATTTTCCATCTACATCTTCATATATAATGGGGCTTAACATGCTGTGATACATTGCGGTATAAAAAGACTCTTTTTGTTCTAAAGTTTCAGTTTCTACATCAATTTTAGAAAGTTCTTTATTCCATTTTTGTTTAGTTTCTGCTCTAATTTTTTCAAAATCCCAATGAGGTAATTCTGTTTTTAAATTTAACAAAGCTCCTTGAGTACTTACAGATGATAATGCAAATTTGATTTTAATTTTTTCATTTTCAGAAGTATTAAAGTTGAAATATGCTTTTATGTTTTTACCTGCCATTTCTGGAAAGTTATGTTCTTCATCAAATTTTCTATAAAAACCGTTGTATTTTGTATGATCGTATTTTTTATGACCATAACTTTTAAATGGTTTTGAAAATTGCATAGCAAAATAAACAAATTTGGTTCTAGCCCAACCGTTAGTTTGTTTGTATCCTGTAATTAGCGAATCGTTTTCAACTCTAATAAATGTCCAAGTGTTTTTATCCTCATGTAAATAGATATTGGCAACTAAATCTAAAATTATGTGTGCTTCATCGCTTTTAGGAAATGTGTATTGGTGTAAACCAACTCTATCCGTTGCAGTTAACTCTGCTTTAATATTATAATCATCTAATAAAACACTATAATAACCTACAGATGCTTCTTCATTTTTATGAGAAAATTGCGAATGATACCCGCTTTTTGGTTGTTTAGCATCACCAGATTCTAAATTTAATGTTCCTGTTGTTGGCATTATTAAAAAATCTCCTAAATCGGAATGCCCTGTACCACTTAGATGAGTATGGCTAAATCCAAAAATAGTATTATCAGAAAATTGATAACCCGCACAATATATATATGTATCGGGGTTATATTTTCCATCATCAGTAAACATTACTTGAAGATTAGTTTCTGGACTTAATTGTACCTTTCCAAATGGAGTTGTTGCACCAGGAAAAGTGTGTCCCATATTTTTTGTTCCAACTAATGGATTTACAAATTTTGTAAAATCTTTACCTTGACTAAATATGGTTAAAGAAGTCAAGTATAGTAAAAATAGGTAGTTTACTTTGGTTGAATTCATTTTATTCTTTTAATTTATAACTTCAAAGCTTTTTTCGTTTTCTTTACTAATGCATCTTTATGAGCTAAAACCGAAATTGCTTTTAAACGCATATAAGGAACACTCATGTATAAATAACCGCCATTCGCAACACGTTTTTCATCTGTTCCCCAAGAGTTTTTAATTTTATAATACATATTTCCTTTTTGGTCTTTAACCGTTCCTACAATATGCATTAAATGATCGTCTTGAGTTGTGAAGTTTTCAAATTCCGCTTGACGGTATTCTGGCGTAACATTCATTTCAGTAATTATTTCTCCTAAACCTGTTTTTTCATCTTCTTCTGTTTGAGGTACAAATGCAATTCCGTATTTCGCAGAAAATGTAGCTTCAGAAACATCGCAATCTAAAGCTAACGAAAAACCATTTGCTAAAGCATTATCAATATTGGTAATAAATTCATCTAAAGGAAGATTATACATGCTTCCGTTTGAAAAATTATCTGGAATATTTAAAACAAAAGAATTATAATTAGGTTGGTGTGTAAATGAAGTAATCGTTACATAGTTTTCTGGTTGAATCTTCATTGCTTCCATAAAACTCTTTGGCGAATACTTTTTGCCTTCAAATGTGAATTCTGTTGGATTTTGACCTAAATAAGTATTTAAAACGGATTCAATAGCCATTTTCCATTTTGGAGAAAGTTTTTTTCCAGGATTCTTAACATATGTTTTTACCATCGCTTCCAAAATTGCAACCATTTCAGCATGGTTATGTGTTTTTTCTTCTTCTGATAAACCAGTGTAAACCGAAACAGGCACTAAACCAAACTCTGCAACACTATTAATTACATCATGAGATAATCCGCCTTCACTAAATTGTGCTTTACCTTGACGCATTACATAATTCTCCGCTTTTTTAGGATAGGTATTTCGTACTTGATACATTTCAGATAAATCAACTTTTTTACCTGTTAATCGCGTAATTTCAGATTCTAAGAATGAAGAAGTTGAAAAACTCCAACAAGTGCCAGTTTTACCTTGAGAAATAACGGGTGTGTTATCTAATTCTATAACTGACTGAAATTCATAATTTTGTGCGTTAACCGAAAGTAGCCCTGAAGCAAAAAGTAATCCTAAATATATCTTTTTCATGTGTCTATTTCTTTTGAAGATGCAATATAATGTAAAAAATGCTTTATTTTTACCATTCGAAAGCAAAAAATAAAGCGCAAGAACAAGAACAATTTCAATTAGCAAATTGAAAACAAAAGTTTTAAGTAAATATGGAAGTTAATGAACCAACTGAAAAAATTTTTAATTTAGATGAAAGATTAGTAAGGTTTGCAGGAGAGACTATTTTTTTTGTTAGAAAGCTTAATAAAACATTTGAGTTAGAATATTATAAAAATCAATTGATTAGATCTTCTGGAAGTTCTTCTTTAAATTATGGAGAATCACAAGGTTCCATAACCGATAAAGATTATGTTTTTAAATTATCTTTAGTTGTTAAAGAATTGAAAGAATCTAGAAATTCAATACGAGTTTTAGAATATATAAAAGAAGGAAACGAAACAGAAAGAAAATGGCTTTTAAATGAAATAGAAGAGCTAATTGCCATTACTTATAAAATGATATTAAATAAGTCTAAAAAATAGTGTTCTTAATTTAATTTTTTTAAAACTTGAACTTGATTTTTGCACTTGTTCTTGTCGTTGAATTTGCACTTGAAATTAAAAATTAAACAAAATGATAAACTGGAAAACCGTAAAAGAATTCGAAGATATAACCTATAAAAAGTGTGATGGAGTAGCGCGTATTGCTTTCAATCGTCCTGATGTGCGTAATGCATTTCGTCCGCATACTACAAAAGAATTAATTGAAGCGTTTTATGATGCACAAGAAGATACTTCAATAGGAGTTGTGTTGCTTTCAGCGGAAGGACCAAGTTCTAAAGACGGAATTTACTCCTTTTGCAGTGGAGGAGATCAAAGAGCACGCGGACATCAAGGTTATGTTGGCCAAGATGGTTACCACAGATTAAATATTTTAGAAGTACAACGAATGATTCGCTTTATGCCAAAAGCAGTTATTTGTGTAGTTCCAGGTTGGGCTGTAGGTGGCGGACATTCACTTCATGTGGTTTGCGATTTGACTTTAGCAAGTAAAGAACACGCTATTTTTAAACAAACAGATGCTGATGTTACAAGTTTTGATGGCGGATATGGTTCTGCTTATTTGGCTAAAATGGTGGGGCAAAAAAGAGCTCGTGAAATTTTCTTTTTAGGAAGAAATTATTCCGCTCAAGAAGCTTACGAAATGGGAATGGTAAATGCTGTTATTCCGCATGCTGAATTAGAAGATACCGCTTTTGAATGGGCGCAAGAAATTTTAGAAAAATCGCCAACATCCATAAAAATGTTAAAGTTCGCCATGAATTTAACCGATGATGGAATGGTTGGACAACAAGTTTTTGCTGGTGAAGCTACTCGTTTGGCTTATATGACTGATGAAGCTAAAGAAGGTAGAGATGCATTCTTAGAAAAACGTAAACCAAACTTCGAAAAGAAATATTTACCTTAATGTATGGAAGAATTTACAAATAACGAGATTACAATTTCAGATTTACCAAAGTTTGAAGAGGTTAAATTATTACCTATTCAGCCAAACTATTTTAAAGTTGTCCTAATCAATATCGGAATAGTTTTTCTTTTGTTTGGAATTGGAATTGGAGTTTTTTCATTTTTTGATGAGGAATTGCTTTCCAATAGAATTTGGCTATTAATCGGTACCATTTATCCAATTCTACTTGCGATATGTATTTTATATGCAAGATTAAGTTTCAAATTAAGAGGTTTTGCTTTTCGCGAACATGATGCGGTTTATAAATCAGGCGTAATTTCACAAACAACCACAATTGTCCCTTTTAAAAGAGTGCAACACGTTGCTCTGCATCAAGATGTATTTTCGCGTTATTTTGGTTTGGCTTCTTTAGAATTATTCACAGCGGGCGGAAGCACAACCGATTTAGAAATTAAAGGATTGAACCTTGAGGATGCACAGCGTTATAAAATTTGGATTATACAGAAAATTGATACTTTAATAGAAGAAACAGAAGAGGAAACAATCAATAAAAAATTGGATGATGAAATTTGATTTTTCAATTCCACAGCGACAATCCAAATTAGGGATTTTAGTTTTGTTTGTTTTTGCTTTACAGAAGATAATTCGCATTTCAATTGCGGTTATAGTTGTTTTTGCAATGAATTCCGAAAACAACTATAAAAAGTTATTTTGGTTGGGTTTTGCAATTTTAATAGTTTCAATAATTACCACTTTTATTAAATACTATTATTTTACTTTTCAAATTGATTATAAATCGAAAGAGCTAATTATTCAAAAAGGATTTTTAAAGAAATCTAGAATTAGTATTCAATTGAATAGAATCCAGCAAATAAATTTAAATCAGAATTTATTACATAAAGTATTTCAATTATACGAAATACAAGTAGACACAGCTGGGAGTGGAGATAAAGAAGTAGAAATAAAAGCGGTCTCTAGTATTATTGCTAATCATTTTAAAGTAACCATTGAACGTTTAAATGATTCTGATGAAAAATCAACAAATCATACTATTGTTGAGGAAGAAGTTGTTGCTTCTAAAACAATAAAAATCGGTTTTTTTACATTAATTAAAACAGGAATTACATCTAAATACGTAGAAACTTTCGGGTGGTTATTCCTTGCAGTAAATACACTTTGGGAAAACGAAAGGGTTTTTAATTTGGATGAAAAAATTGATTCTGCAACGGTTGAAAGTTATTTGAGTTTTAATTCGATTATTGTTTCAGTGCTTTTAGGTTTGGTTGTGATTTTTATATTAATTATCAGTATTAATTTGATTCGAACAATTGTGCGTTATTTCGATTTCAGTATTACCAAGAATAAACATTCCCTTTTACTTTCGTACGGATTAATTACTACAAGAAATACGATTATCAATCCTATTAAAGTCCAACTTTTTAAAATTTCTCAAAACTATTTTCAAGAGAAGTTGGATATTTTTAATTTAAGAATTGAACAGGCGTCAAGCGATAGAAACGAGAAACAGAAAAAGAAAGATAGAATTGAAATCCCGGGTTGTTCGGAAGTGGTGAAAAACCAACTTTTCGATTTTATTTATAATAAAGAGATTTCAGAGTCAAAAGTATATATTCCAAGCGCTAGAAAGTTTTGGATTCGTTTACTTTTTATGGTTGTTTTACCAATATTGATAGTTCTTTTAGTAAATTATTCTATAGATGTGTTGATTTGGAGTAAGTTATTAGTTTTAGCTTCGTTATATCTTGTTTTTGGGGTGTTTTCTTGTTGGCGTTTGTATAAAAACTACAAATTAATGGTTACACCCGAATTTATAATAGTACAATCTGGTTTTTGGGATATTGATATAAAAATTATAGAACCATATAAGATTCAAGCAGTAATCACTAATCAGTTATTCTGGCAAAAACGATTAAACATTGGAAGTGTTTATTTGTATACAGCAGGCGGAAATATTGCTTTTACAACAGGGTTTTATTCTGAAATTAAAGACTTAACGAATAATTGGTTGTACGAAGTAGAAACAAGCACAAAAAAATGGATGTAATTCAAATTATAGCAAAGTGTATCATTTTTCTGTTTGGACTATTTTTAGTTTATGCTGGATTTTTAATGCTTTTCAAACCCGAAAAGGTTAGAGCTATTATTGGAAAAGCAGGAAGTACTTATTTTATAAATTACGCCGAACTTATAAGTAGATTGTTAATTGGAATTTGTTTTGTAATAACCTCAAAAGCAACAAACTGGGAGTTGTATTTTAAAACATTTGGTTATTTCTTAATAGTTTCTGCTATTCTATTAATGTGTGTTCCAATAAAAACACATCATAATTTTGCAAAAAATGCAGCCAATAAACTAAAGCCAATCTATTTGAAAATTTGTACACCTTTTTCAATATTAATTGGAGTTTTAATTGTTTTGGCATTAAAATAATAAAAAATGAAACATTGGATTCAAGCCGCACGATTACGAACATTACCTTTATCTCTTTCAGGAATAATCGTAGGAAGCGCGTATGCATATCATCAAGGATATTCTAATTGGAAAATAGTCGTTTTAGCACTATTAACAACTTTAGGACTACAAGTTTTATCTAATTATGCAAATGATTATGGAGACGGTATAAAAGGAACAGACGATAATAGAATAGGAGAGAAGCGCTTAGTTGCTGCAGGAATAATTTCTGCCCAACAAATGAAAAAAGCAGTTGTTCTAACTGCAATTATCACTTTTTTAATTGCATTGGCTTTAATCTATGTTGCTTTTGGTAAGGAAAACTTTGTATTAAGCTTAGTTTTTATCTTGTTAGGAGTTGGTTCCATTGGAGCAGCAATTAAATATACTGTTGGAAAAAACGCCTACGGTTACAGTGGTTTTGGAGATTTATTCGTTTTTGTTTTCTTTGGTTTTGTTTCTGTAATAGGTTCCAATTTTTTGTTTACACATTTTATAGATTGGAAACTTTTATTACCAGCAATTGCTATCGGTTTATTAAGCGTAGCTGTTTTGAATTTAAATAACATGCGCGATATTGAAAATGATAGAGTAGCAGGAAAGAATACTTTGGTTGTGAAATTAGGTGCTTTAAATGCAAAAAAATACCATTATGTATTGATTGTGTCATCTGTCACTATAATGTTTGTATTCAGTTTACTTACTAAAACATCTATTTTACCAATAGTTGTAATTTCAGTTGCATTAATTAAACATATTTTGGTAGTAAAAAAGGCAAATCAATATGAAGATTTCGATCCTGAATTAAAAAAAGTAGCATTAAGTACTTTTGCGTTAAGTATATTATTTTGGTTAACTTTAGTTTTTCTAAGCTAATTACTATTTATTAACAACTAAATACTAAAAAATGAAAATTACATTTTACGGACACGCTTGCATAGGAATTGAAGTAGATGAGGTTACTATTTTAGTAGATCCATTTATTACTGGAAACCCAAAAGCAGCTCATATCGATATTAATTCGCTTAAAGCCGATTTTATTCTAATAACTCACGCACACCAAGATCATATTTTAGACGTAGAGACTATTGCAAAGCGTACAGATGCAGTTATTGTATCTAACTATGAAATAGCAACGCATTATGGTAATAAAGGCTTTAATTATCATCCTATGAATCATGGGGGAAGTTGGGATTTTGAATTTGGTATGGTAAAATATGTAAATGCTGTACATACTTCGTCTTTTCCTGACGGAACTTATGGTGGGCAACCAGGTGGTTTTATTATTGAAGGAGAACGTAAGAATATTTACATTGCTGGAGATACAGCTTTAACAATGGATATGAAGCTAATTCCATTGCGTACAAAATTAGATTTAGCAATTTTGCCAATAGGAAATAACTTTACTATGGATGTTGATGATGCTATTATAGCTTCTGATTTTATTCAATGCGATAAAATTTTGGGTTATCATTACGATACTTTTGGTTATATCGAAATCAATCATGAAGATGCAAAACGTAAATTCTTTGATAAAGACAAAGATTTAATGCTTTTGGAAATTGGCACAAGTATTGAATTATAGAAGTATCAATTTCAAAATAACAATGAAAAAAAATATTTTACTGATATTATTTATTTCAACATTTTCATTTGCACAACAAAATGGATATTGGGATAACCAAAAAGCAACTTCAAAAGAAGTTTCTTTAAGTGCTGGAAAACGTGTGTTAATTAAATCAGAAGACTTACCAATTGGTACAACTGAATTTGTGTACCGAATTACCTTGTTAAACGATAGCCAAAAGTTATCGAGTAGTCTGGCTTCAATTTTAAAGGCAATTCCAGATCCTTCAGGGATATCTCAAGGAGCTGCTGGAGCTGTGTATTTAACTTCAACTATTTCAGGTAGTGATAAATGTACTTATGCTTTATTTCCAAGCGCTGAAGGTGCAAATCTCTATTTAAAAGATGCGAATGTAGATTTAGCGTGTTTGGTTCAAAATGAAAAAGTAACTAAAGACGCAAAGCTAATTGCGCTTAAAAGCTCAAAATGCTTGGATAACATTCCTTATTTATGGTTCGGAATTGAAAGTCAGAATTGGATAATGAATCAAAAAATTGTTTTAGAAATTGTTCCTTGGGTTGATAATGTAGCAAGTAGAGGTTGGAATTCAGAAGCAAAAAACAATATCATTAGCTTTGCTAACAAATTAGCAGTTACTGCAAATTTAAAAAATAAAGATGCTTTTTGTGCCAATTTCTTAGACTTGGTAAGTTCAAAATACACCAATGTGGAGTTTAATAACTTGTTGCCAATTGAGAAAAATAAATTTGTAGAATTATTTACAGAAGAAAGTCTAAAGAAATCAGGAGAAGTGAACGCCTTTTACGATACGCTTAGAGATAAATCGTTTAAAGAATTTAATAAAGGAAATTACCAAGAAGCGATAAAAATTCTACAAGTTGAGGTTTTTAATAAAAATAGAGCAACATATAAAGATTACGAAATTTTAGGAGATTATTATTTATTCTCAAAGCAATTTACCAAGGCAGAAGAAACTTATAATAAAGGACTACAATTACAACCTTCGGAAATTAATTTTTATTTAAACTTGGCACATGTTTATTTATTTACCGATAGGATTTCAGAAGCTAAAGAATTACATAAAAAATACAAACATGAAAATCTTTTTACTGGAAATTCATGGGTAAAACAAGTTCAAGTTGATTTTAAAGAATTTGAAAAACATAGATTACCAAATGAAAATTTTAAAAAAATTCTAAGAATCTTAGATTAAGAAAAACGCAATTGAAAGCATCTTACAAAAAATACATTCTTAATTTTAAACGGCCAAGTGGAACTTCTCGTGGAGTTTTAACTACCAAAGAAACTTGGTTTTTAATTTTAGAAGAAAACGGAAAAATTGGAATAGGTGAGTGTGGAATTTTACGAACTTTATCTATTGATGACAGGCCCGATTATGAAGAAAAATTACAATGGGTTTGTGTTAATATTCATTTAGGAAAAGACATACTTTGGGAAGCATTAATAGAATTTCCATCTATCCAATTTGGAGTAGAAATGGCTTTCCTTTCTTTAGCTTCAAAAACACCTTTTGAGTTGTTTCCTTCCGAGTTTACTTTGGGTAAAAAAAGCATGGAAATTAACGGTCTAGTTTGGATGGGTGAAGAGGCTTTTATGAAGGAGCAAATTGAAGAAAAACTAGTGCAAGGTTTTCGTTGTATTAAATTGAAAATTGGTGCAATAAATTTTGATAAAGAATTAGGTTTATTACGCTATATTAGAAGCTGTTTTGATAAGGAAACGGTTGAAATTCGTGTAGATGCTAATGGTGCTTTTGATTTAAATGAAACTTTAGGTAAACTGAATCAATTATCTGAATTTGAATTACATAGTATAGAACAGCCAATACAAAAAAACAATACTGACACGATGGCAGAGTTGTGTAAAACGACTCCTTTGCCTATTGCTTTGGATGAAGAGTTGATTGGAGTATTTGGAATAGAGAATAAAGAGCAATTATTGCAAAAAATTAAGCCGCAATACATCATTTTAAAGCCAAGTTTAGTTGGTGGTTTTAAAGGAACTTTAGAGTGGATTTCTATTGCCGAAAAGCTACATGTTCAATGGTGGATTACTTCTGCTTTAGAGAGTAATATTGGTCTAAATGCAATCACACAATTTACCTATACTTTACACAATTTACTGCCGCATGGATTAGGAACAGGAGGTTTGTATACTAATAATTTTGACTGTACTTTATCTATAAAAAACGGACGTATTTTTAATGACGTAAATTTAGATTGGGATGTTTCTCTTTTAATTAATTTGAATAATAAATAGATTATTCTTTCGTTCTCTTAAAAAGAATAATGATGAAAATATTTGCAACTATTTTATTAGTGTTAATCTCAACTGTTACCTTACTTTTTTTCGGTTTCAAAACATTTGTAACTTCAATTAAAGATAATAGAAGGTGCGAATTTGCAAATATTGATAACATTGAAATTAATATAGGTGTTGATATTCCTAAAATTGAAACTTCAGAATGTAACTATGATACTCTAACAAACATTAAATCTGTTTATTTTAAGTTTAAAAAGCTAAATGATCAAGAATACATCGTTAAAAACAAGTTAACAAAACTTAATGATATTATGGATTTAGAGCCTGAAAGTATACAAGCTTTTTTGGGTGATATTAGTAGTATAAACGAAAATCCAAATTCTATTTATATAAAATCTGGTTCTCGAAAAAACAATACCCATTTTGTAGTTTATAATGCTTTTACAAATGAATTTTGGGCAGTTGTTCATTTTAAAGATTAACTTATTTACGTTACTTTTGCAGTAAACTCATTATACAATGTTCAAATTAAAACTTCCTACAGATCCGCGTTGGGCAAATATTGCAGAAGGTAATTTAGAAGAAATTCTAACAGATCATGCTTGGTGCGAACAAAAAGCAGTTACAAATTGTATTACGCTTATTACGATGCTGCCTGAACATACGGAAATTATAGACGAATTAATTTCTATTGCCAAGGAAGAAATGGATCATTTTGAACAAGTGCATAATATTATAAAAGTACGAGGTTGGGTTTTAGGTTGGGAGCGAAAAGATAATTATGTAAATGAACTGTATAGTTTCATGCTAAAAGGTGGAAGTCGTCAGCAATATGTTGTAGAAAGACTTTTATTTGCAGCGATGATTGAAGCCAGAAGTTGCGAACGCTTTAAAGTGCTTTCTGAAACTATTGCAGATAAAGAATTAGCCGTTTTTTATAAAGATTTAATGATTAGTGAAGCAAATCATTATACAGCATTTATAGGTTTTGCAAATCAATTAGGAACCGATATTGATGTTAAAAAACGTTGGGAAGAATGGCTTGAAGCCGAAGCTAAGATTATTGCTAGCTACGGAAAATCAGAAAGTATTCACGGGTAAAATTCAATGACAATAACAATTTCAAAAAGCAACTTCAATAACAATTTCAAAAATTAAAAGATTATTCAAATTTCTTAAATCAGTGTTCCAGAAGGAAGTACAATTTGAATTATCAATTATCCATTATTAACTATCAATTGCTTTATTCTTCAACTCAATCCAACGGCTCATAAACTTAGTGCTTTGCATTGTTTGGTGTTGTAAAATCTGACCTAAAAAGTTTTGATTTCGATGTGTTACTAAATTCGAAAGTAAATCATTAATCTTTAAAACAAATTCGGTTTCAAAAAGGGCTTTTTCATAGCGTTTATTTACTAACTCCATTCCGTTTTCTTGTGCAGTATTCCAAAGCATTTCATTCGAATAGAGTTCGATTGCTTTTTCAATAAATTCTTCATCAGAATTGGTAATACAACCATTCCAATCTAAATTTCCATGCATTGCTTCGGCACCAATTAAAGAAGTAACGTTTGGTAAACCCAATTGCATGCTTTCTAATAATTTTCCTTTTAAACCTGCACCATAAGGAATAGGGGCAAGTAATATTTTAGCTGAATTGAAAACACTTTCCACACTTTTGGCTCTTCCTTTTATGATGAAACCTTCTTTTTCATTATGTAATTGTTTCGCCTTTTCCGAAACATAAGCGCCATAAATATGCATTTCGGCTTCAGGAAGTGCTTTTTTAATCGATTTCCAAAGTTTTTTCAGTTGGAGTACTGTTTGCCAATTGGGTTCGTGTAAAAAGTTGCCTATGGTTATAAAATGCTTTCTTTCAGAAAATTTTGGAAAGGTTTTTAATGTTTCAGCTGAAATTGGATTAACCATAAATGGCAAATAATGCAAAATGAAAGCATCGATTTTAAACGTTTCAGTAAGTAATTGCATTTCGTATTCCGAAATAATCAAACTTAAATCACAACGATAAATAGAAGCAATTTCTCTTTTAAAAGTATCTGAAATATAGTCTTCAAATACTAAATTTCTGTTTTGTTTGAATGCTGTTTCTCTTGCTTTTCTAAGAAAATGTAAATCTTCTGTATCTAACATTCGTAAAGCATTCGGACAATTTTCGGCAATGCGCCAACCGTATTGTTCCTCAATCATAAAACGATCAAATAATACAATAGTCGGATTTAATTGGGCAATTAAAACATCAAAACTAGAATCATTCAACTGAATACTTTTCGTTGTAACACCAATACTTTCTAATTCAAATGAATTTTCGCCTTTACTTGCCGAAGACAGAAAGGTAATTGTATAATTTTCTTTTTGAAACACTTCCATAATTTGCAACATTCTTGTTCCTGCTGCTGTTGAAGTTGGTTCTGGCCAAACGGTTCCAATGATTACTAAGTGTTTCATTTTACAAAAATAACCGATTCTAACTTTTAAAATCAAATTAACTTTCGTTATTTTACTTAAATTTCTATTTATGAATTCTTTTTTTAAGTTTTGTCCAAGTTGCGCATCTACTCATTTTACTTTTCCGGAAAACAGACGGTTTTTATGTAACGATTGTGGCTTTACTTACTTTCATACTATTGCTGCAGCAGTAGCGGTTGTGTTTACTTTTGAGGATAAGATATTGTTTGCAGTACGAAATGTAGATCCAGATAAAGGAAAGTTGGATTTACCAGGCGGATTTATTGATCCAGGTGAAAATGCGGAAGAAGCGGCTTGTAGAGAAATCAAAGAAGAGTTAGGTTTAAATGTTGCTCCAAAAGATTTAAAATATATTACCACAGCACCAAATAACTATTTGTATAAAAATGTTCCTTATAGAACGATGGATATTTTTTACGAATGTTCGTTACAAACGGATGTTATTTCCATTGCAGCTGCAGACGAAATTCAAGATTTAATTTGGGTCAACCGAAATGCAATTGATTTAGATAAAATTGGCTTTGTTTCTATTCGAAAAGTGATAGCTGAAAAGTATAAAATTTAAGCACAATTAGGAAACCCTTCAGGAAAATCTCTATAGGCATAATATTGTAAAACTTCTTCAATAGCTAATTTTAAAGCTTTGTTAACCGGAACAATTGTGTTTCCAAGTTTGAAATCTATTTGCGATAAATTCATGTAATAATCAGTAAATATTGGAACTGTAAGCCCTTTGTTTATTAATTCTGTAGATTTTTCAAAATTTTCTTTTTGTCCTTCTTTTATGACTTTACATGTTGCCAATCGTAATGCTCCATATTTATCTTTACTTGCTCCAAAACCAAAAAGACGACAAATTAAACCGCGATATTGGTAATCACTACAGCTCCCAGAAGTGTTTTCAAGTAACGATAATGGACTGTAAATGTGACAAATTGAGTTTTGCTTTAAATTAAGTTTATTTAAAACAATTTCGGCTTCACCATTTAAGAAAAGATGAAATGCCCAAGGTAAGAATTCTAGTGGAGATGCATCAATATCCGGAGTAGTACAACATTTTCCACAGCCAGCAACGCAACTCAGTTTTGTGTGTTTTTGAAATTCTATAATTTCTAAATCAAGATTACGATATAATTCTTCGACTAATCTAACACGACGCTCTATAGACATTAATTTCTTTTGAAGGTAGTCTATTAAATCATTGCTTGTTAGCTTGTTTGGATAATAAAAAAATAGTTTCGTAAAACAGGTGATTTATTATTTTTCTCCTTTGTAATTTTCTGGAAAAGGTCGGTAGGCGTAATATTGTAATACTTCTTCTAATGCAAGTTTCATCGCTTTATTTACAGGTACAAAAACATTTCCCATTCTAAAATCTATTTGCGAAAGTTGCATATAATATTCTGTAAAAACAGGAATTTGCAATCCATTATTTATTGCTTCAGTACTTTTATCGAAATTTTCTTTTTGTCCGTCTTTAATTATGCTACAACTGGCAATTCGTAACTTTCCGTATTTATCAGTTGTTGCTCCGTAACCAAATAATCTACAAATCAAACCTCTATGTTTGTAATCGCTACATTGACCTTTTGTGTATTCTTCCATTGATTTGGCTTGGTACAAATGGCAATTTGGATTTGTTGTGTCTTTTAGAACAGCTAATTTTTCTTCGGCTTGACCTTCTAAAAACACATGAAAAGCCCAAGGAAGAAATTCTAGTGGAGAAGCGTCTATTTCTGGTGTAGAACAACATTTTCCACAACCAGCAATACAACTAAGCTTTGTATGTACTTGAAATTCTGCAATTTCTAAATCAAGTTTTTTGAATAATTCTTCAACTTGCTTTGCCTTTTCATCAATTCCCATTCTTGTCAAAATGAATTTAAAATAAAAAAGCCCTGTAAAACAGAGCTTTTTGTGACCTCGACTGGATTCAAACCAGTAACCTTCTCAGCCGTAATGAGATGCGCTATTCAGTTGCGCCACGAGGCCATTATTTTCACAAACTCTTATTTAATAAGCTGTCCTAAGAACTTGTTTGCGGGTGCAAATATAGGTATATTTGTGTAATATACAAATCTAAAATATAAAAAAACTAATTAAAATGAACTTAGAAATCTATATACGTGATATTCAGAATTTTCCAAAACCTGGAATCAATTTTAAAGATATTACACCATTATTAATTAATCCGGAAGCAACTAAAAAGTGCTTGGAGTTATTGTTAAGTTCTTTAGAAGGTGAAAAAATTGATAAAGTAATAGGAGTAGAGAGCAGAGGTTTCTTTTTTGGTACGTTAATAGCTCAAAAACTTAATGTTGGTTTTGTACCTGTTCGTAAGCCTAATAAACTTCCTTTTAAAACTATTTCAGCTTCTTATGATTTAGAATATGGATCTGATGTTTTAGAAATGCATATAGATGCTATACAAAAAGGAGATAGAGTATTGATTCACGATGATGTTTTAGCGACTGGAGGAACTGCTAAGGCTGTTTGTGAGTTGGTTGAACAATTAGGAGGTGTGGTAGTACAATGTAATTTTTTAATGGAACTTACTTTTTTAAACGGAAAGGAAAAGTTACCTAATAAAAATATTTTTTCGGCATTAACTTATTAATCTAGGCTTTTTATAGTTACAAGATAACGGTAAGCAATTATTGCTTTTTGCCATTTTTTTGCATGTAATAAATCTAATCTTTGTTTCGTAAAACTAGGTAATATTAGTTTATTTATTTTAGCTAAAATTTTAAACATTTTTTTTGCAAATATAGATTAAAAATTATAAGTTTTAATCACATTTTTCTAATGTGAAAATTTCTTGAACAGGTTTTTCAAAATAACGAGATAACTTCAATGCCAATAGAGTTGAAGGAACATATTTACCTTTTTCCATTGCGTTTATGGTCTGTCTGCTAACTTCTATTTGTTTGGCCAATTCTTCTTGCGAAATATTTTTTATAGCTCGTAAAACCTTTAAATTATTCGTCATCTTGATTGGTTTTATTTAGTTTGTAAATTTTATAATGAAAACGAATGATGAAAAATAATAACAAAGTAAAAGTATTATAAAACAATACATTTAGAAATGATATTCCATAAACTAATAATGTAAATAAAAGAAATAAAGCATAGTTTAAATAGGTAGCCCAAACTAGACTTTCATATCTAATTTTTGAAATATATTCGTCTTCAACTTTAAGTTTTGAAAAACCAATTAACAATCCACCAATTATTAATGTGAAACTAAGTATTTCATCAGAAATATTATTTTTAATAAATTTAAAAAAACTACTATCGCTACCAGTTTTAAAAAAATCATCGTTATATATTGCAAAAACTTTCACATTAAGATATTCATCAAATTGGAATTCAAAAATATGACTTAATATTACTAATAATACACTAGGTATAAATATTACCCAACCTATAGTTTTAAAATAGTTTGGAAAAAGGAAACGTGTTTTCATATGAAATGGTTTTAAATTCATTTCAAATGTAAAGTTTATTTTACATATAGACAAATATGTTTTACAAAAAGTATATTTTGTTTTACTCTATTCTACTCTTTTCTCAATATAATCTGAGTTTAAAAGATATAAAGCACCCATATATTGAAGGTCGAAAGAAACTAAGTCACCTACTTTATATTGTTTTTTTGAATTACTAATGTCAATTACAGTCATATCTGAACTGGAATCAATTATTGTAATTGCATGATTTGTAGGTGCTAAATATTGCGGTTGCATATCTAATAGACCAATATCTAAAATGGCACGTAGTGAAGTCTGACTTAAATCTGCATTTTCATCTACTTCATAAGTATTTCCGGCTACATTTTCACCTAATTCACCAGTTGGGTTGTTTGGTTTTTCTGTGATTTCAATGATTTCAGCATACAATTTAAACACATCATTATGCATTCCTTCAATAGTTTCACCTGTAAATAAATCTTTTGCAAAAAATAAAGCTTCACCAATTCTAAAATGATTCACCTCCATTGGTCTTGCATTTTTAAGCATTAAAGGAATAGCAACAGAAGTTCCGCCAGAAACCCATGGAATTTTCACATTGAATTTAGCTTCAATTAACTGTTTGTATAAACTCAATTGAATTAGTTTGTCTTGTGTTGGCATTACTCCACTAAGACAGTTTAAATTAGTGCCAATACCTCTAATTTCAATATTTGTTAAACTAAAAACTTGTTCATAAAAATTAAGTAAATCTTCTCCTAAAACTCCTTCACGTAAATCACCCATTTCAATCATAATGATGATTCCGTGGTTTTTGTTTTGAAGTTTAGCTTCTTCAGAAAGCATCTGAATGGTGTAAATTTCTGTATTGAAACTTACATCAGCATATTTCACAATTTTAGAAATATTTCTTTTTGATGGCGGCTTTATGTAAACCGTTTGAATATTCGGATTTAGTTTTTTAATTTTTTTCAAATTACTGATTCTTGAATCGTGCATTTCGGTTACACCAATATTCATAACTTCTTTTATGAAAATAGTATTTCCGCAAAGTAGTTTAGTAACAACTCCCCATTCTATATTTCTTTCCTTAAATAAGTCGTTTAAAAACGTGTAATTTTCTTGTAATTTTTGTTTGTATAATTTTATAAATGCCATTGTTTCTATTTCGTTAAACGCATTTCTAAATACTTATTGGTAAACCCTAAACTTTCATATAAACCTTTAGCAGGATTATCTGGTTCTACGTGTAAAGCAATATTTCCTTCAGCAGTAGCAATTGCTTTTTGCATTAGTTTTTTACCAAAACCTTTTCCACGTTGGCTATTATCTACAGCAATATAAACCAAGATATTTTCTGGAATAAAATCCTTCATTCCTGTGTTGTTTAGGATGACAACACCAACAATCTTTTCATCGTCTAACCCAACAATGATATTTCCTCCTTTCGCAGGATTCATTGCATAATCGATGCATTTTAAAATATCTTCTGTTTTATCGCCATATTCTTCTAAATGTGTAAATAAGAAGTTAGCAATAGTTTGGTGTGAATATGTTTTGTCTTCTCCAGTTGTTGGATTGATAATTTTGAATTTCATTTTTGATGAATTTTAAATAATTTTTTTGAATGACATGGAATTTTTCCAAAGCCTGATGTAGCGAACTACAAATCGAATGATTAAAAGGTAATATTTTTGAATTAAAATCTTATATATAATGGTTAGATAAACAATTATATGAAATTAAATAACGAGTGCAAAGGTACAAAAAATGATTTGGAATGCCCAATAGGAGTGCTAGTGTTTCATTTTCTTTTGATTAAGAGATTAATTTTTTTCTTTTGAATCAATATATTTTTTACATTTGTGTTTATATAAGCCAATTTAAAAAGTATAAGCCATGTTAGTTAAAGTATTTGGAAGCGCCGTTTTCGGTGTTGAAGCCACGACTATTACTGTAGAAGTAAATATCGACAAGGGAATAGGCTACCACTTGGTAGGATTACCTGATTCCGCAATTAAAGAGAGTAGCTATCGTATAGCTGCAGCACTCAAAAACAACAATTATAATCTTCCCGGTAAAAAAATAACCATAAATATGGCTCCTGCCGATTTAAGGAAAGAAGGTTCTGCTTATGATTTAACCTTAGCAGTAGGTATTCTTGTCGCTTCTGGGCAAATTAAAGCGGAAACCGTAGCCAATTATATTATAATGGGAGAATTATCTTTAGATGGAAGTTTACAGCCTATTAAAGGAGCATTATCTATTGCGATAAAGGCAAAAGAAGATGGTTTTACAGGTATAATGTTGCCAATTCAAAATGTAAAAGAAGCTGCTATTGTAGAAGGAATAGATGTTTATGGTATTGAAAACGTATTACAAGTTATTGATTTTTTTGAAGGAAGAGGAAACTTAGAACCTACAATTATTGATGTTTCAGAAGAATTTAATAAGACATTAGATTTTCCGGAGTTTGATTTTAGTGATGTCAAAGGGCAAGAATCTATTAAACGTTGCATGGAAATTGCCGCTGCAGGTGGACATAATATTATTTTAATTGGCCCACCAGGTTCTGGAAAAACAATGCTTGCCAAACGTTTGCCTAGTATTTTGCCTCCAATGACAATTAGAGAAGCATTAGAAACTACAAAAATTCATTCGGTAGCAGGAAAAACAAAAGAAGCAGGGTTAATGGCACAACGTCCATTTAGAAGTCCACATCATACCGCATCTAGTGTTTCATTAGTAGGAGGAGGGAGCTATCCACAACCAGGAGAAATTTCATTAGCACATAATGGTGTTTTATTTTTAGATGAATTACCGGAATTTAAACGAGAAGTTTTAGAAGTAATGCGACAACCTTTAGAAGATAGAGAAGTTACTATTGCAAGAGCAAAATTTACTATAACTTATCCATCCTCATTTATGTTAGTTGCGAGTATGAACCCAAGTCCGAGTGGTTTCTTTAATGATCCAAGTGCTCCAATGAGTTCTTCTCCACAAGAAATGCATCGTTATTTAAGTAAAATTTCGGGACCATTATTAGATAGAATTGATATTCATATTGAAGTAACTCCAGTTCCATTCGAAAAACTTACCGAAACTAGAAAAGCAGAAAGTAGTGTAGTAATTAGAGAACGTGTTACGAAAGCAAGAATTTTGCAAACAAAACGTTTTGAATCTTTTGAAAATATACATTATAATGCTCAAATGAGTTCTAAACAAATTAGAGAATTTTGTGCTTTAGATGCAACTTCATTACAATTATTAAAAACAGCTATGGAAAGATTGAATTTATCTGCAAGAGCGTATGATAGAATTTTAAAAGTAGCACGTACAATTGCAGATTTAGAATCTAATGAAATTGTAGTTTCTCATCATATTGCAGAAGCTATTCAATATAGAAGTTTAGATAGAGAAGGCTGGTTAGGTTAGCCGTATTTTTTCCAATATTTTTTTCCATAGCTACAAAATATTTCTTCTTCTGATTTAATATTTTTTGTAGCTATGATACATACGTTATCATTATCGTCTAACGCTATTTTAGAATTATTTTTAAAGCTTGTGGTTGAGATACCTTCAGAATCGTTTGCGTATTTGGCAAAGCAATCTGTGTGCATAGAATCCATAATTGTGCCGTCTAACATATTTATGAAATATCTGTCTTCATTTAATTTAACCCTCATTTCAGACTCTTTATTTGAAAGTATTTCGCCTTTAAATAAAGTTATAATTTCATCTTTATATATATCGATTGCTGTAAATAATCCATTTCCAGCATTTGGAAGCTGCGAAGTGGCAATGTATAAATAATCAGACTCTGAAGCATTTATGTGGTTGTCGTAATTTTCCAATAGGATATTTATTAACTTTTATTGTTTATTTAGTAAATATTTTTTATAATTCTTCCGAAAAAGTATCGTGTTGTCTTAAATCACCACTATTGTATCCTTTCATAAACCATTTCATGCGTTGTTCAGAAGTTCCATGTGTAAATGAATCAGGTACAACATGGCCTTGCATCTTACTTTGAATAGCATCGTCACCTACAGCATGTGCAGCGCTTAAAGCTTCTTCAATATCTCCGGCTTCTAAATATTTTTTATTATAATGTGCCCAAAGTCCTGCATAAAAATCAGCTTGTAGCTCTAAACAAACAGAAAGTTTATTTCCTTCAGTTTTACTTTTTTGTTGTTGCAGTTGCCTAACTTTTCCAGAAGTTCCCATTAAAGTTTGTACATGATGACCAACTTCGTGTGCAATTACATAAGCAATTGCAAAGTCACCACCTTTGGCACCAAAACGAGTTCTAAGTTCTTCAAAGAAAGTTAAATCCATATATACTTTTTTATCTGCAGGACAATAAAATGGTCCGGATGCAGAAGAAGCACCACCACATGCAGTTTCAACAGAACCAGAAAACAACACCATATTTGGTTGCTCATAAGTTCCTAGATTATTGTCGTTATATATTTTTTTCCAAATATCTTCTGTATCTGCAAATACTGTGGAAGCAAATTCTCCTAACTCAATTTCTTCAGCTGTTAAATTACGCTCTTGTACTTGTTCTGTTTGTTGCCCTTGGTTCATTTGCTCCAAAATAGGAGTAATCATTTGTGCATTTTCGCCACCAAAAGCATTTAATAATAAGATTACAATTCCTAATAATCCACCACCAGCAATTGCTTTACCTTTGGTAGACATTCCTCTTCTGTCTTCTACATTATCGCTTTGTCTTCTACCTTTCCATTTCATAGTTATATTTTTAAAATTATATTTCTTCTGAAGTTTCTATTACTGTTTTATTTTCAAACCCTACAATACTTTCATAAAGTGAATAATAAATACAGTTTATATATGGCATTGTAAATAATATACCAATACATAAAATTAAACCCAGCATTGCAAAAACAATTCCAATTACTAAAGCTCCTAAAATAGTAAAAGGGTATTTAACAACAAGTTTAATACTTTTTTTAATCGCATTTGAGAAGCTTTGATTTCCGTAGATAATCAACGGCATGAATAGAATTGTAAATAAAGAAATTGATATTTGAATTACAAAACCTACCAATTTTAAGTTTGCAAAATCTAAAAGCGTTATTATTATGGTTGAAAATATAGTAAGTAATAGGGTTCCAATTATTAAATCTTTAGCGTATTTTGATTTGTAGTAATCAAAAATATTTAAAACACTAAATTGTTGATTTATTTTTGCTAAATGACAAATATTTAAAAACCCAGCATTTAGTGGCACAAATATAGCGCCTACTACAATTATAACTCCTAAATAATATCCCATTATTTCTGGATTGTTTTCTAAAAAAGAAGGGTCTTGTCTAATTTCCTTAACATAATCTAATTGAGAAGGATCTAAAAAATACATGCCAAGTACGGCAATTGTAAGCATAAATACGGTTACTAAAAAGTAGCCTAATCCTACAGTCCAAACAATTTTTTTAAAAATTTCAAAACTATTATCTATGATTTGACCTAAGTCTAATTCATAACCATTCTCAATTTTTTCGTCAATTCTTTTGTCTACGTTTTCTATGTTTATTTTTTCCATAATATTTTTTATATACTATTCCAAATTGGATCTGTTGGAGTTGTGGCTGTTAATTTAATAATTTCTTTTGTAACTGGGTGAATAAATTCTAAAGTTTTTGCATGTAAATGTATTCCACCATCTTTATTACTTCGGTCAAAGCCATATTTTAAATCGCCTTTAATTGGGCAACCAATAGCAGTAAGTTGAGCTCTAATTTGATGATGTCTTCCTGTGTGAAGGTTTATTTCTAAAGCAAAATAATTGTCTAACTTCTTAAATACAGTATAATCTAGGCTTGCTTTTTTACTTTCAGGAACTTCTTTAGTATGTGCTTTTGAAGTATTGTTTTTAGGATTTCGTTTTAAAAAATGAACCAAAACATCTTTATCTCTTGGAGGTATATTTTTAACTATTGCCCAATACATTTTCTTGGTTTCCCTATTCTTGAAAGATTCGTTTAAACGAGTAAGTGCTTTACTTGTTTTTGCAAATACAATAATACCAGTTGTAGGACGATCTAATCGATGAACCACACCCAAAAAAACTTCACCGGGTTTGTTGTATTTATCCTTGATGTATTCTTTTGCCACTTCAGATAAAGGTTTGTCCCCTGTTTTATCGCCTTGTACAATGTCGCCTACACGCTTATTAACCACAATGATGTGGTTGTCTTCATGCAAAACTTGCAAGTTATCTTTTGTAGAAAGAATTTTCATTATAGATTTATAGATACTTTAGAATATTAGATTTTTAGACTTGATCTAAATTTAGATACCATTTTAATTATTTCGTCTATTTTTAAAGTCATTTCATCCAATTCACTTTTTGTAATAAAGCCTAAATCAAAAGAAATTAATATTTGATTTTCAATCTCATATGCAGAGCCTATTGCGATTTCTAAAAATCTCGAGAAATCTTTATTAGAGTTTCTTGAAGAACCTTCTGCGATATTTGAAGGAATTGACACAACAGCTCTGCGAAGTTGATTTGTAATTCCGAATTTTTCATCACTTGGAAATTTAGAGGTCAGTACATACATATCTGAACACAATATTCTACTTTTTTTCCAAACAATAAGTTCTTTATAATTATGCATTTTTCTAGTCTAATTTAATCTAAATATCTAAGAAGTCTAATAATCTAAATTAGTATTGTTCGTTTTCATTTGGAAAATCAACTGATTTAACATCTGCCACATATTGACCAATTGCAGTTGTCATATCTTCATATAAATTCATGTATCTGCGTAAGAACCTAGGGCTAAATTCATGTGTCATACCTATCATATCATGTAATACAAGAACTTGTCCGTCAACACCATTTCCAGCACCAATTCCAATAACTGGAATAGAAATACTTTCGGCAACTTTTTTAGCTAAATGAGCAGGTATTTTTTCTAATACTAAAGCAAAGCAACCAACTCTTTCTAGCATTTTAGCGTCTTCAATTAATTTATTTGCTTCTTCCTCTTCTTTAGCTCTTACAGTATACGTACCAAATTTATATATAGATTGTGGAGTAAGTCCTAAATGCCCCATTACTGGAATTCCTGCATTTAAAATTCTTTTAATAGAATCTTTTACTTCACTACCGCCTTCTAATTTTACAGCATGTCCTCCACTTTCTTTCATTATTCGAATAGAAGAACGTAATGCTTCTTTTGGATCAGATTGATAACTACCAAAAGGTAAATCAACAACAACCAAAGCTCTTTCACAAGCTCTAACTACTGATGATGCATGATATATCATTTGATCTAAAGTTATAGGTAAAGTAGTTTCATGTCCTGCCATTACATTACTTGCAGAATCACCAACTAAGATTACATCAATTCCTGCTGAATCTACAATTTTAGCCATTGTATAATCATAAGCTGTTAACATAGAGATTTTCTCTCCATTTTCTTTCATTTCTACTAATGTTTTAGTAGTAATTCTTTTGTAATCTTTTTTGGCTACAGACATGTTTTTTCAGTATTTAATATACAAAGGTATAAAATGATATTTTCTTTCCTATTTTTTTATTTTGAAATGATTAGATTCAGGAAATTAATTGATTTGTAACAATTTTAATCTAAAACCTACTTATAGATTAAAATATACATTATGAAGAAGTTTTTAATTTTTATATTACTAATAAGTTTTACCTCTGTTTTTTCACAAGAAGTAGAAGTAAAGCAAACAGTTGATGATTTCTTTATCGGTTTACATAAAAGAGATACTTTACAATTTAAGAAAGTATGTCATTCTAATATAATCATGCAGACTATTGGAAAAGACAAGCAGCAAAATAATAAACTGATTTCTGATGATTTTAATAAATTCATGAAGTCAATATCTTCTATTCCAGAAAATGTGGTTTTGTTTGAAAAGTTATTAGATTATAAAATTCAAATTGACGGAGCCTTAGCACACGTTTGGACGCCTTATGAGTTTTACGTTAATGGAAAGCTAAGCCATAGCGGTGTAAACTCTTTTACTTTGTTTAAAGAAAAAGACGCATGGCAAATTATTCATATTATTGATACGAGGAAGAAGTAGAATGGAAAAATGTAACTTTTTATAATAATGATAGGAAAGAAACTCAAAATAGTTGTATTCTTAATTTTGGTTATTGTTTTAACCTATTTTGTCTATATAAATGTAAATGAATTTTTTGCAATTGACTCTTGTTTAGATAAAGGATGTCAATGGAATTATTCTCTTAAAAAATGCGATTGTTAAGGTTTTTATACTCGATTTAATTAAATTTTATTCAAACAACTAACAATCCGACAAGTTCACACCAATAGCTAAACCACCTTCAGAAGTTTCTTTATACTTTGTATTCATATCTTTTGCAGTTTCCCACATAGTATTTACTACTTTGTCTAAAGGTACTTTTACGTTTTTAGCATCGGTTTCTAAAGCAAGTTCCGCAGCATTAATAGCCTTAATTGCGCCCATAGTGTTACGTTCAATACATGGAACTTGCACTAAACCACCTATTGGATCACAAGTTAAACCTAAATGATGTTCCATTGCAATTTCTGCTGCAACCGTTACTTGTTCTGGTGTTCCGCCCATAGCTTCACATAAAGCTGCTGCTGCCATAGCACTAGAAACGCCAATCTCTGCTTGGCATCCGCCCATAGCGGCACTAATGGTAGCTCCTTTTTTAAAGATACTTCCTATTTCGCTAGCGGTCATTAAAAATCGTTTAATTTCTTCTTCTCCAGCTTCGTGGTTTTCAATTACCAAATAATACATTAGAACTGCAGGAATAACTCCTGCACTTCCATTAGTAGGAGCAGTTACAACTCTTCCTAAAGCAGCATTTACTTCGTTAACCGATAAGGCAAAACAACTTACCCATTTTAATATTTGTCTAAATTTAACTTCCGTTTGGCGTATAATTTGCATCCAAGACTGCGGATTATCATAAGGTATAACACCAATTAAGTTTTTATGAATGTCATAAGCACGACGTTTAACGTTTAAACCTCCTGGTAAAGTTCCTTCTGTATGACAACCTATATACATACATTCTAACATCGTGTCCCAAATACGCATCAGTTCGCTGTGAATTTCTTCTTCACTACGCATTGATTTTTCGTTTTCGTAAACGATTTCCCAAACTTTTTTGTTTTCAGATTTACAATAAGCTAATAAATCTGCACCATTAGCAACAGGAAAAGGAAATGTGTGTTTGATTTCTATATTTTTAGCAGCATTCTCTCTTTCTTCTTTTACTACAAAACCACCTCCAATAGAGTAATATATAGCTTCATATTCTGAAGTATCTGTATAAGCAGTAAATTTTATTCCGTTAGAATGAAACGGTAAAAAATCTCTATTAAAAACAATGTCATTTTGAAAGTCAAAAGGAATAATAACATCGTTACCTAAAAATATTTCTTTCTTATTTTTAATTGCTGTTATAATAATATCAATGCTTTCCACCGGAATATATTCTGGATCTGCACCACTAAGTCCTAACATTACTGCCAAATCTGTAGCATGACCTTTACCTGTTAAAGATAAAGAGCCATATAAATCTACTTTCACTCTATTGATAGAGTCAAATAAATTTTCACTGCGTAATTCTGCTAAAAAGCGTTCAGCACCACGCCATGGCCCTAATGTGTGAGAACTTGAAGGTCCAACACCAATTTTAAGCATATCAAAAACCGAAATACATTCCATAACTATATTATTATAGCACAAATATAATTATTTTAAATGCTAAATGCAGGACTAATTGTAAATATGACAGATTATTAATAACTACCCAATTTTATAACATTTTGCTTTATAAATGTCAAATTGTCAGTATAAAAAGAAAGATATTTTGTAATAACTGACAATTAATATACTAAATATAAGTTGGCACAATGATTGAATTATGAAAACCAAGTTTGAAAAATGAACTTTAGAATACAAAATAAAATTTATCATTATGAGTAAAATTATTGGAATCGATTTAGGAACAACCAACTCTTGCGTTTCTGTAATGGAAGGTAACGAGCCAGTAGTAATTCCTAATTCAGAAGGAAAAAGAACAACGCCGTCTATTATTGCATTTGTGGAAGGTGGAGAGATTAAAGTAGGAGATCCTGCAAAAAGACAAGCGGTAACAAACCCAACTAAAACAATTGCTTCTATTAAGCGTTTTATGGGACACACTTTTAGTGAAGTTTCGGCTGAATCTAAAAGAGTACCTTATTCTGTAGTAAAAGGGGACAACAATACTCCACGTGTGGATATTGATGGTCGTTTATACACTGCTCAAGAATTATCAGCAATGACACTTCAAAAAATGAAGAAAACTGCTGAAGATTATTTAGGTACAACTGTAACTCAAGCGGTTATTACTGTTCCTGCATATTTTAACGATGCACAACGTCAAGCTACTAAAGAAGCTGGTCAAATTGCAGGTTTAGAAGTTATGCGTATTATCAA
>Ga0102814_10000258_pt1 | contig 38521 bp, 33 predicted proteins | sample ColrivemetaGS741_FD_79112 | JGI IMG/M metagenome (GOLD analysis project Ga0102814, IMG submission 79112) | Estuarine microbial communities from the Columbia River estuary - Flood tide ETM metaG S.741 | ecosystem: Environmental > Aquatic > Marine > Intertidal zone > Estuary | place: USA...
GATTTTTACTAGCCGCAAAATCAGTATTTAGGTTTGGAGATTTAAAGGAATCAAAAGATCGAAAACTAACAGAATATATTTTGATTGGCACCTTATTAAGTTTCGGCATTGCCATAGCCACTGGAATGATTGTAATAGCAATAACAAGATACTAAGATTAGTAGCCAACAGCGACTTCCAATTAGTCTTATTTTTCTACCCAAGCTAAGTTTTGGCGGGTGGTAGCTAGTTCTCACTCCACCAACTTTTTAATCTCATCTTCCAAGGCATATTCGTCGCCTTCTACGTAGCCAGTATGAGTGTACACTATTTTGCCCTCTTTGTCTAGTAAAAAAGTAACTGGTGGGTTTACCACGTTCATTGCACGTTGTATGTCGCCGTTGGGGTCTAGCAAAATATCAAAATCCCAACCCATACCATTTACTATGGGGCGTACTTTGCTCATATTTCGGCTGTCGTCTGTACTTACACCAACTAGCTCCGCATTATACTCTTCTCCCCACGAGTCTAATAAGTCGTTGTAGTTTTTAAACTCCTTAAAACACGGCTTGCACCACGTGGCAAAAAACGATACAATGGTTATTTTTCCATCGCTAGCATAGCTCTGTATATTTACATCTTCGCCTTCTATGTTTTTAACTACAACACTAGGCAAACCGGGCTTTACTTCACTATCTTGGGCAAAGCAGGCAAAAGAAAAAGCAAGTAAAAAAAGGGTTATTTTTAATTTCATATAGGGTTTGATTTAGTACAAGTTTACACAAAAAAGTTTTATGTGGTTAAACGCATAGTGGTAAATAGGCGAAAAAAATCTCCTTGATTGCTGAAATCAAGGAGATTTTAAGGTTTTAACAGGCTGTAATTTAATTACTTGCCTTTAGGTTCGCTAAGTTCTTTTATGTGTTTTTCTAGTGCGTATTCGTCACCTTCTACATAGCCCGTGTGGGTGTAAACTATGTTTCCGTTTGTATCTATTAAAAAAGTAACAGGTGGATTAGCTACATTTAACGCACGTTGTACTTCGCCGTTTGGGTCTAATAAGATATCAAAATCCCAACCTAAACCGTTTACCATAGGTTTTACTTTTACCATATTTCTACTATCGTCTACACTTATAGCTACCAATTCTACACCGTATGCTTCGGTCCATTCTTCCATAAGGTCGTTCATATTTTTAAGCTCTTTTACGCACGGCTTACACCACGTCGCCCAAAACGATATAATGGTTATTTTACCGTTTGTGCCATAAGAATTTAAGTTTACATCTTCACCGTCTATATTTTTAACCGTAATATCGGGCAAAGTAGCCGAAGAAGTGTTGGTTGAATCATATTGTGCAAAGCTTAGGAACGAAGCAAAAACGAGCATTAGGGTAAGTATTTTTTTCATTTGTTGTTATATCTATCTGCGATTATAAGTTCAAATGCCGTACCAAAAAAAATATTCGCTTAAAATTGAAGTAAATTTTGCACACTTGGTTCAAATCAAAATTTGGTTTAGCCCAAGTATCGCTTTTCTTTTGAACCATATTAATGATTAAAGTAGGCATTTTTTTCGGAGGGGCGTCAAGAGAACGTGAGGTTTCTTTTGCTGGAGGCAGAACAGTGTATGATAATTTGGATAAAACATTGTTTGAGCCTGTTCCGTATTTTGTAGATGCACTGGGCAATTTTGTAGAATTAGATTGGCAGTATATTTACCGAGGTACTATTCGCGATTTTTTTCCGCCGGCTAAGTTTTTACCCACTTCGGATTATACGTTTCAGCTGTACAGCGAAAGTTTACACTTAGAAGAAGCGGAGTATAACCAAATGCTTAATAGCATCGGTACAAAAAGATCCATTGAAGAAATTGCCAAAACCATCGATTTTGCTTTTTTAGCACTACACGGCTCGTTTGGCGAAGATGGCACACTACAAGGTATGCTAGAATGGTATGGCGTTCCCTTTAGCGGTTCGGGTATATTGGCTTCGGCATTAGGCGTAAGTAAATATGTACAGAAAAAATGGTGGGGAAGTCTGCCTTTAAATAAATGGAACAGTATACGCTTAGCTGAATGGAAAACGGCGGATAAAGCCAACCTATTTACAGATTTGGAGCACTTGCTAGGTTTGCCTTTTGTAGCCAAATCATCTAACCAAGGAAGCAGCATTGGTGTACAAATAATTAAAGATAAGGCCAGTTTCGAGCAACAGGTTTTCGAAACCTTTTTTATAAAAACACTAAAAAAAGTCGATTGGGAGAAACGCGATAAAATAAAGTACATACAAGAAATTACAGATTTACGGGTAGGCTTGGGACTGCCGTTGCTGCTTAATAACAGCATTGTTCATCATCCCGACGAATTGCTAAAACAACTTAACTTACTGCTGGAAAGGAAAGAAGAAGTTACATTACAAGCTACCAATGGCGAGTACGAAGTGTTGTTTGAGCAATTTTTAGTAGGGAGAGAATTTTCGTGCATTGTAGTGGTAGATGATAATGGGCAACCCTTGGCATTGCCGCCAACAGAAGTGGTAAAGGGAACAGAAATTTTTGATTATAATTCGAAGTATTTACCGGGCCTATCGCACAAGCAAACTCCTATAAATATTGCTGATGAAAAAGTACACGAAATCCGCAAGGCGTGTGTGGATTTGTTTAAACATTTCGAGTTTGAAGTTTATGCCAGAATAGATGGCTTTATTACCGAAAAAGGCATTTTTCTAAACGACCCAAATACCACTTCGGGTATGATGCCTTCGTCTTTCTTTTTTCACCAAGCAGCGGAAATTGGGTTAAATCCCAAAAACTTTATCACCTTTATTATCCGAAATTCGATTGCGGAACGACTAAGACGTAAACCCGGAAAAGTAAATTGGGCAGCATTGCTTAGTAAGTTAGACAGTGAAATACAGTATAAAAACAAAGTTGCCGCTAAAAAAACAAAAGTGGCTGTTTTGTTGGGAGGATATTCTACCGAAAGACACATCTCGCTAGAAAGCGGACGAAATATTTATGAAAAGCTGGGTTCTTCGGCAGATTACATCGCCACACCTATTTTTTTAACGGGAAATGATAGTAATCATTTGTTGTACGAAGTGCCGATTAATATTTTATTGAAGGACAATGCAGATGATATTAAAGAGAAAATAGACCATTTAACCACGCCTGATGCGTTGGCCGATATTAGGAAAGAAGCATTGCATTTAACCCAAAAATATACAGGCGGGCAATACAGATTTGAACCAAGAAAGCTGACTTACGATGACATAGCCGCGGAATTTGACGTGGTTTTTATCGCCTTGCACGGCCGACCGGGAGAAGATGGACAAGTACAAGCCGAATTGGATAAACGAGGTGTAGCATACAATGGGTCAGGAGTTTACAGTTCGCAGCTTACCATAAACAAGTTCGAAAGTAATAGAATATTACGCGAAAACGGAATTTTAGTTGCCGATAGTATGATGGTAAACAAAGCAGATTGGATAGCCAATAATGCACACGTTATTACCGAAATAGAAGCGTTTAACTACCCGCTTATTTGCAAACCACACGACGAAGGTTGCAGCTCGGCCGTAATTAAAATAAACAATAGAGAAATGCTACAAGCCTATGCCAATTTGTGTTTTGAGCAACTAGACAGAACAGAAGCGGTAGAGCAACTTTTGGGCATTGGCAGAAAAGATGAGTTTCCGAATAAGGACTTTTTTATGGTAGAAAGTTTTACCAATAAAGAAGGAGCGGATGGCTTTTTAGAGATTACGGGAGGTATGCTTACCAAGCTTACCCCAACGGGATTAGCGTATGAGGTTTTTGAGCCTTCCGAAGCTTTATCGGTAGGTACAGTACTTACGCTAGCCGAAAAGTTTTTGGCAGGAGAAGGGCAAAACATTACACCCGCTCGCTTCTCAAGAGATGCAAAAATTCAAAAAGAGGTGTCGGAAGCGGTAAAGGCAACCTTGGGCAAAGTAGCAAGCATATTACAAGTAGAAGGCTATTGCAGAATAGATGCCTTTGTAAGGCTTTATAACGATAAGGCACCAGAAGTGGTTATAATTGAAGTGAATTCGCTTCCGGGAATGACACCTGCAACGTGCATTTACCATCAAGCCGCTATAAATAGTTATAAACCATATCAATTTATTGACCGTATTTTGCAGTACGGTATAAAACGCAAACAACAAATTTCAACATGAAACAAATTTTTAGGCATTTAGGTCTTATGGCCGTTGTAAGTTTACTGCTCATTCTTGGCGTGTTGTGGTATCTTAAAATATATACTAAACACGATGCAACACTGGTAACCGTGGAAAGCATGGAAGGTGTATTGGTGCAAAAAGCAATTGAGCAATTAGATGCTGCTGGCTTAGAAGGTGTTGTAATAGATACGGTTTATAAAGATGGTGCAAAGAAATTGTCCGTAATAAACCAAAATCCTGAAGCGGGGCAAAAAGTAAAACCGGGCAGAAAAATCTATCTTGTTATAAATACGGATAAGGTTCCTATGGTAGAAATTCCTGATTTGGCAGAAAAAACGTCGTTATCTCAAGCTAAAAATATGTTAGCTCGAAGGCATTTGCGTTTGGGTGATATTATAAAAAAACCACATCCATCTGTTATGTCTAAAAATGACGAACCGGTTTTAGCTATGTACGAGCACGGCACCACAACATCGCTTGCTCCCGGAGGTTTAATAGAGCGAAATTCTAAAATCGATTTGGTAATTGGTGTTTCCATTCATGGCTCAGATTCTGACAGTACATCTAGTTCTGCTGCACCAGAAGCAGATGACGATACCGACCTTTTTTAAACTTTACAATTTAATGTATCGACTAAACAATTTTAACGCTAAAATCAAGTTATTTTAGCAACCGAATACCGAATTAAAGCAAAACCAACCTTGCAGTTTTTACAAAATAGATTCAGATTACTTTGTTGCCTAAGTCTTTTAGCAACTTTTGGCTATAAGCTAAATGCCCAAGTAACCACAACGCCACTTACCGAAAATCGCGTTTTAAAGCAATACTTAGCCGATAATCCCGGATATACATGGAACAACCAATTAAAGACAAAGTGGGGGCAAAAAGATACACTTACACTTCCTTTTTTCGATGATTTTTCTACTTCGAATATTTATCCAGATTCGTCAAAGTGGCTTAATAATCAAGTGTTTGTAAATAATCAATTTCCTATTTTTCCTCCAACCTTAAACGTTGCCACGTTTGACGCTTTAAAGGCCGATGGAAGACCGTATAACAATACTATAAACAAAGATTTAAACGCTGCAGGAGACAGTTTAATTAGTCAGCCAATTAATCTAAAAGATTCTGCGGGAGTAGCCTATACCCTGTCCGATTCTATAATGCTTAGTTTTTTCTACCAACCGAATGGGTATGGGTATCACTTAAACGGGGAAGATTCTTTGCGATTGTTTTTTAAAGCAGATAACAACAGTTGGTTTCAAGTGTGGAGTGTTGGAGGGCAGGCCAACTCACAAGATTTTAAGCACGTAATAGTGCCCTTAAAAAATGTGAATTATTTACATGAAGATTTTCAGTTTATGTTTACTACCTATACCCGTCAAGTAGGTAATGCAAACCAATGGCATGTAGATTATGTGTATTTAGATAATAGACGGTCTTCAAGTATTGATTATTACAACGATTATGCGATACAAACCACACCAAGTCCGCTTATAAAAAATTATGCTCAAATGCCGTATTCGCATTTTGCACTAAATCCGGCAAGCCATATTGCCGATTCTATTTTTGTAAGTGTTTCTAACTTATACAATGTAGCTAAAAATATAGAGATAAAGCAAGAGGCTGATTTTAAAGGAAATAGCTTGGTTTCTACAGCATTTTCTACCAATGCCAATAACGTTTTTGCCCAAAACAATGCTGAAAGAAGATTAGCGGGTTTCCCACTTACAGGCTTAGATAATGAGCTACCTGTGGTAATAAATCGCAAAACAGAAATAAGAGAACGAGGATTGCAAAACGATTTTAGAGAAAACGATTTTATAGAAACACAGCAGGTTTTTGACGATTTTTATGCCTATGATGATGGCACAGCAGAACGTGGTTTTGGTTTCGATCAAAATACCAACCCGAGTAATATAGAAGGAGCCATTGCTTTAAAATTTAATGTACTTAAGCAAGATACGCTCTATGCCATTGGTACTTATTTTAATGAAGCAGTTTATGACGTTTCAGCGGAAAGTTTTAGGTATAGAATTTGGTCGTCTCTTGCAGGAGTAGATGGTGCTGCTGAAAACACTGTTATTTACGAATCGGAAGATTTAAGACCAGATTACAGAGAAGTAAACGGTAGAAGAGCGTTTTCTGCTCATTACATAGATACTAATTTAGTATTGGCTCCTGGCAATTATTATATAGGTTGGTATCAGCGTTCTATGTACAACTTAAACGTGGGTTGGGACATGAACTATGGCAATAAACGAAATCCAACTACTACGAATCCAAATCTGTATTATCAAGTATTCGACAAATGGACTAATTCTGGAATGCCGAATGGTACACTAATGCTTAGACCTCATTTTGGAAGTAAGAAAGAGCTGTATGCAGGAGTAGATGAAGTAAAATCTGCCACTAGTATCTTGAAAATGTATCCAAATCCAGCTTCAACTCAAGTGCATTTCTATCAAGAATTTGCAGAAATTGAGTTATTGGCCTTAAACGGTGTTCAAGTTAAAAAAGCATACAATCAAAGCGAGCTAAACATACAAGACATAGAAGCAGGAATGTACTTGGTTGTAGCAAGAACAGAGAAAGGCGAAGTTTTAAAAAGCAAACTTTGTATTTTTGCTCACTAAATTATAAAAAAAATAGATGCAGGATATTACCGTTGAGGAGTTAAAATCGAAACTAGACAATAAAGAAGATTTTTTATTAATTGATGTGCGAGAAGAGTGGGAATACCAAGAGTTTAATGTTGGTGCACGCCTTATTCCGCTTGGAAACTTGCAAGGTACAATTGATGATTTAGACGAGTGGATGAACCAAGAAGTGATTGTGCATTGTAAATCAGGGGCTAGAAGTGCCGCAGCTAAAAACTTTATGATTCAGCAAGGGTTTACCAACGTAAGAAACTTATTAGGAGGTATGGTGGAGTGGCAAACCAAATTTTCTTAGCCATACGGTTCAAAAGTAAATACACCATTGCAGTCCTTATTGTAGGATTCGTTTTCGCTTTTTCCTTTTTTTACGCTTGCCAAAAACCAACAAATACAGAGGGTTTAGTTTACCTTAATCACGCAGAAGATGTGGGTTATGTGGGCATGGCAACGTGTGCCTCGTGCCATCCTGATAAGCATAGTACCTTTATTCATACGGGTATGGGTTTGTCCTTCGACACGGCGTCTCGCAGTAAATCTTCGGCCAAGTTCGGTAAAGAACATGTGGTGTACGACCAAAGTTTGGATATGTATTATTATCCGTACTGGACTGGCGAACAGTTATATGTAAAGGAGTTTCAATTGAAAAATGGAGACACCATTCACCAATTAGATGTAGCTATAAATTACATTGTGGGCAGCGGGCAGCATACCAATTCGCATTTATTTAAAAACGAAGGCTACTTATATCAAGCCCCAATTACGTTTTATGTGCAAAAACAAAAGTGGGATTTAGCACCTGGTTTCGAGAATGGCAACAATTCAAGGTTTAGTAGAATTTTAAATTCGGAGTGCGTTAGCTGTCATAATTCAATGCCCACCTTAAAAGGAAATTCAGAGTTCGAATTTACATCAATTGGCAAAGGTATAGACTGCGAGCGTTGCCACGGACCGGGCGAATTGCACGTAAATCTTAGAAAAAAAGGGAAAGGGGTAAATGTTGCAGAGGAAATAGATCCTACCATTGTTAATCCTAAAAAACTAAGTTGGGAACGGCAAATTGATTTATGCCAACGTTGCCATTTACAAGGGCTTAATGTGTTAAAAGAAGGTAAAACGTTTACAGATTTTAAACCTGGGATGAAGTTGAGCGATGTTTTTGAAATTTACCTACCGCAATACGAAGGCAATAATGGCAGTTTTGATATGGCCAACCATTCGCAACGTTTACAAATGAGCGAATGCTTTATAAATAGCAATAATAATAGCTTATCCTTTACGTGTATTACGTGCCATAATCCGCATATTAGCGTAAAACAAACCGGAAAAGAGGTTTATAATGATGCGTGTAATAAGTGCCATAAAACCAATAAATGTACAGCACCAAAACAAGAATTGGTTGCAGCCAAAAACAATTGTGTTTCATGTCACATGCCCCAATCTGGCTCAGAAGATATTCCGCATGTTTCGGTTCACGACCATTATATCCGAAAACCAGTGGCCAAAAACCAACTCCATCAAGTGGAGAAACTACTTGGTTTGTATGCCGTAAATAATCCAAATCCGGAACCCTATTATCAGGCAAAAGCCTACATAGAGTATTGGGAGAAGTTTGATAAAAACCCGTTTTGGCTTCAGAAAGCGGAGGAAGCAATCGTGTCATCAGATTTTTCAAATCTTAAATTAAAATATTTTTACCTAACCGAGAAATACGCAGAAGCGATTATGGTTTCTGTTGATGAAAAGCAATTAACCGCTTGGGAACTATTTATGCTAGGAGATTCGTATGGTAAGCTCGGTAAAATGAGTCAAGCCATTTATTATTTAAAGCAAAGCCGCAAGTTAGATAATACACTAATTGCCGTAGGAAAAAAGTTAACTCAATATCTCTTAAACAATAATGATTTAACGCAAGCTTTAAGTCTAGCACAAGAGTTGGATAGTCAGTTTAAGAACGACGGCGAAATAAAAAATTTTATCGCAAAAACGTTGCTATTACTTAACCGATTGCCAGAGGCTAAAAGCTATATGGAGGCAGCATTGCGTTTCGAGCCTAATTCATTATCGATATGGGAAGTGCATTTAAATTACTATTTAAGGCGGGGAGACAAGAGTGGTGCTACTTTATGGAGTAATAAAATTTTAACCAAATACCCAAACTATAAAGATAAAGCCTTAATGCAACAGGAGTTGAATAAGTTGAAGTGATAGGATTACTAACCTGACGTTTGACTATTCTTTATAGTTTCAGATTTTCATAAAATGGATTAGACAAGGCGGTTTTGCGAAGATTTAGCAGGCTAAATCAAGAAAAGTCAACGCAGTATATTGGGTTTTATGGAAAAGCTTTACGTAGTTCCGCTAGTAAACAGCAATTTTCTTCCTGAAAATTATTTGTAATAGTACACTATTTCATAATTTCTAGTTGAGCCTTACTATTTATTAGCGTTCTGAAACCTAAATAATAATTGAACGTCAGGTTACTACATTTCTTTAATGGTTTAAATGTTAAAATAACTTTCTTTGCAGCATGGCAATTATCATAACGGATGAATGTATAAATTGTGGAGCTTGTGAGCCAGAATGCCCAAATAATGCAATATACGAAGCAGGAGCAGAATGGCGAATTGCAGATGGCTCCAGTATCTCAGGAAAATATACGTTGGAGGATGGTAAAGTAGTTGATGTTACAACTATAAATCAACCAATATCTGACGAAGTTTACTATATAGTACCAGACAAATGTACCGAGTGCAAAGGTTTTCATGAAGAACCTCAATGTGCCGCAGTTTGCCCGGTAGATTGTTGTGTTCCAGATCCTGATAGAGAGGAAACTGAGGATCAACTTCTTGCAAGAAAAGAACGCTTACATCTTTAAAAATGGATAGAGGCATTTGCCATCTTTCCCAAATTCCACTTCGGGCAGAGCCCAAAAGTGCTGCAGAAATGGTTTCGCAATTGCTTTATGGGGAAACCTATACGGTGCTAGAATTTGAAAATGAGTGGTATCGTATTAAAATGGATTTTGATGGCTACGAGGGTTGGATCAGTCAAACCAGCTATTATGGCTATCAAGAACAAAATACTCAACTACAAACGCAACTTTATTTGGACCATTGGAACAATCTAATACCTAATATACCGATTATTACTTCTATGGGCTCGCACATAGTCAGCTCTAAGAAACAAAGTAACTTGCATCTTTTGGAATTGGTTAGAGCCTTTATTGGTGTTCCTTATCTATGGGGAGGTAGGCATTATAGTGGAATAGACTGCTCAGGATTCGTTCAAGTAGTTTATAAATGTCTTGCAGTAGCTCTTCCTAGAGATGCATCACAACAGCAGAAAGTAGGTAAAGCTTTACCTTTTGCCAATTTACACGAAGGTGATTTGGTGTTTTTTGAAAAAAACGAAAAAATAGGACACGTAGGCATAGCACTTTTAGATGGTAAAATAATTCATGCACATGGGAGGGTAAGAATAGACCAACTTACACCAAAAGGAATTATTAATTCCGAAACAGGAATTCAAACGCATAATTTTCATTCTGCGAAGCGAATTAGATAAAGTTTGCATTTTCATTTCTATTGTATCATATTGCACCAAATATGTACAGACATCCTATAATTAAAAAAAGCATACTATTTGTTGCCTTTATTTTGGGGTTCATACCCAATCTTTTGGCTCAAGAAGCCGTAGGTTTAGATCAAAAAATTGATCAAGTTTTTGGAGCAGCAACCGGTTGGTTTGTAGATTTAATCTTCTACCAAATAGAATTTACAGATGATATTAAAGTTTTCTGGGTTCTTTTCCCTTTAATTCTAGGAGCAATTTATTTTACAGTTTATTTCAAGTTTGTAAATTTTACCAATTTTAAAACTGCTATAAATATTGTTAGAGGAAAGTATGATAGTATTGACCATCACGAAAGTATACCCATTGCTGGAGACCCAACACCGGGAGGCGATAACATAGAAACGATAGCCATAGAAGGAGCAGTGGGAGAGGTTTCACACTTTCAAGCACTTACGGCAGCTCTTTCTGCAACGGTTGGTCTTGGTAACATTGCTGGAGTGGCAATTGCAGTATCCATAGGAGGTGCAGGAGCAACTTTTTGGATGATAGTTGCAGGATTACTAGGAATGGCATCTAAGTTTACAGAGTGCACTTTAGGTGTAAAATATCGAGATATAGGAAGCGATGGAACGGTATACGGTGGTCCGATGTACTATTTAACCAAAGGGTTGAAAAGTATGGGGAAAGCATCTCTTGGTAAAGTATTGGCAGGCTTGTTTGCCATATTTGTTATTGGAGGATCTTTCGGAGGTGGAAATATGTTTCAGGTTAATCAGGCTTTTCAACTGGTGGAAAACATAACAGGCGGAGACGCATCGTTTTTGCACGGAAGAGGATGGTTGTTTGGTTTGGTAATGGCTGTGCTTGTTGGCATAGTTATAATTGGCGGAATTAAGAAAATAGCCAAAGTAACAGATAAAATAGTGCCATTTATGGTGGTAATATATGTTGCCGCTTCTCTTTTTGTGCTAATAGCCAAGTTTGATATGATACCTGATGCATTTGCTCAAATTATTGCAGGAGCATTTAGTCCTATTGGAGTAGTAGGTGGAGCAGTTGGAGTGCTTGTACAAGGTTTTAGAAGAGCAGCATTTTCGAATGAGGCAGGAATAGGATCTGCTTCTATAGCACATTCAGCGGTTAAAACAAAATATGCAGCGAGTGAAGGTTTAGTTGCTTTATTAGAGCCATTTATTGACACTGTGGTAGTTTGTACCATGACGGCATTAGTTCTTATAATAACGGGGAATGTGAATCCGGAAAATGCAGCTTTAAATGATGCCCAAGCTATTTTACTTACATCGGGAGCATTTGAGTCTGTAATTTCTTGGTTCCCATATGTACTTACCTTAGCAGTAGTGTTATTTGCTTTTTCAACTATGATTTCGTGGTCTTACTATGGTTATCAAGGTTGGGCATACCTATTTGGTAGAGGCAAGAAAATGGAATACATCTATAAGTTAATATTTTGTGTTTTTGTAATTGTAGGTTCCGCTGCGAGTCTTGGATCTGTGATCGGCTTTTCCGATGCTATGATCTTTGCTATGATGGTGCCAAATATGGTAGGTCTGGTATTTCTTGCTCCAAAAGTGCGAGATGAATTGAGTCGATATATAAAAGCAATAAGAGCATCTAAAGATTAATGCAAGAAGAAGCTACAAGAGAAGAGTGGATTTTTATGATAACGTCCGAAGTAGTAATTACACTTATAATTTTTATAGGTGTTTACTTCATATTTAAACCTGTTTTTGGTAAAAAGGATGATAATTCTAAGGATAATCCTGAAGCGGATTAAAACAGCTATTTCTTAAACCAGCGTTTTAAAAAACAAGGTTTTGAAGTATCTAGATCAGATTCTTTAGATTTATCGGTTACATCTACAACAACTGGGTCAATTTCTGTTTCTGTACCGTTATAAGGTATATTTAATTCATCCATTAAAGAAAAGGCTGTCTTTTGGCCAATAATGCGTTGTTGCACAACACCATTATGGTCTACTATTAAAATTGTTGGCAACACGCTTACGTTATAATGTTCCTGTGCATCCATCCAGTTAAAAAAGTCGACATCTGCAGTTATGGGTATATATCTTGCGTTAATAGCGGTGCCTACTTGCTTATCCATAAATGTAGTGCGTTCCATTTCAATGCAGGGTTTGCACCAGTTGGCTCTAAAATCTATAAAAATAAGTTTGTTATCAATTGCCGCGATTTTTTTAGCCTCTTCAAGGTTAAGTTTCTGAAATTTTATTTGAGCATGTGCACTAAAGGCCAATACCAAAAAAGTTAAACCAAGTGCAAGCTTTCTAATCATACTGCATATAAACGAAAAAAGGATGTGCATCGCACATCCTTTTTATCAACATTTTTAAATTGTGTTTACTGCTTAGTAACCAGCAATACCTAAATGCTTCAATGTTTCGACATTTAAGTTTCCAACAGGAAGGTTGTTGTCGTTTTGGTATTTGATAAGAGCAGCTCTTGTATCTTTACCTAAAACGTTGTCAACTCCAGCAGGACCTACAGTGTAACCTTTCTTTTGTAAAGCTACTTGTACTTGTCTTACTAATTGATTAGTCATGTTTTTAGAGCAAACAACTTCTCTGTATTCAGAAAAACCACCCGCTTTTACTAACACTCTTTTAGTTACAGTTTTGTATTCTAAAGGTACATCTGTAACATTTGTTGTTGCAGGTGCATCAACTACAGTTTTAGTAACTGTTTGGAATTGAGCAGGAATATTAATTTCTTCGGTTGTTGGTCCTGAAACCATAACTACTTTAGTAATAGTTTTGTATTCAGCAGGAATAACTTCTTCTTTAGTTACTGGAGGAGCAACCATTACTCTTTTAGTAATTGTTTTGTATTGAGCAGGAATAGTAACCTCCTTAGTAGTAGCTGCAGCAGCTAAAACTTGTTTTGATACCGTTTTGTATTGTGCTGGAACTTCAACAAGACACCATACCATACAATCTTCAGAGTTTGCAGCAGAACACATAGCGTCTTTTTGCTTAACCCATTTTGTAGTAGCATCTTCTACTTTAATTTGTTCAGTTTTAGTTTCGTATCTAGCAGGAACAGTTTCTATTCTTGAAGATGCAGCTTTAATTTCAACAGTTTCCGTTCTAGTCTCGTATTTAGCAGGAGAAACAACAAGTATTTTTTTACTTTCCTCCTTTACTAATACTCTCTCAGTTCTTGTTTCGTATTTCGCAGGGATAACACGAACTTCTTTACCAGCTTCTTGCTTAACAAGTGATTCAGTGATCGTTTTGTACTTTGCAGGAACGGCTACTATTTTTTTAGAAGCTTCTTTAGATACAATTGTTTCAGTTTCTGTTTTCCATTGGTCAGGAATGTAACACTTAGCGTAACACTTTCCTGGTACTGCGTTTGTTGGTAAATCACTTTGTGCTAATGATACTAACGCAAATGAAAAGAAGAAAAATAAGGTTAATGACAGTTTTTTCATACTCGATGTTTTTTTGGTTTATTTAATTATGTTTGACTTGTTAGTTTGACGTATGAATTCTAAACGGTCACAAATATATGAAAAAATATTTTTTAAACGTTACCCCTATTCTGGGTTGGTTTCCATTGTTTCAACATCAAATAATCGCTTCCTAAATAAAATAATTGCAAAAACACCTGTGCTTATTGCCGCATCTGCAATGTTAAAAACAGGTCTAAAGAATTGAAATCGCTCTCCACCAAAATAAGGAATCCAGTCAGGTAAAATGGTGTCAAGTAGCGGGAAATAAAGCATATCTACTACTTTCCCCATAAATATAGGAGCATAACCGCTAGCTTCGGGCAAGAAAGTCGCTATTTGATGCCAAGTACTTTCACTAAAGATAATGCCATAGAACAAGCTATCTACAATATTTCCTAATGCACCGGCTAATATTAATGAAACTAAAATTATTAGTCCGAATTTAGATTTTTCCGTTATCAAGCTTTTGATATAATAGATTATAAGACCAGAAGCCATAATACGAAACACGGTTAAAATAATTTTACCCCATTTGCCTCCAAGAGTTAATCCAAAAGCCATTCCTGGATTTTCAGTAAAGTGCAATTCAAACCAATTTGGTATTACCATTACACTTTGCCCAAGTGTAAAATTGGTTTTAATGTAAAATTTTAACCATTGGTCTAGAAATAGAATTAAACATACAGTGGCAACAACCATTATTATCGCCTTGTTTTTAGAATAAATAGTAGTCAAAATATTACCTGTATTGGTTTTTCTTGGCTTCGATGCTTTGCGTAGTATGTGGTACAATTCTTAATCTATCTTTAGAAATAAGTTTTCCTGTTACCCTACAAATGCCATACGTTTTATTTTCAATTCTAACTAAAGCAGTTTCCAAACTATCAATAAACTTTTGTTGACGAGCGGCTAATTGACTCACGCTTTCTTTTTGTTGAGAAGCACTGCCATCGTCTATGGCTACATATGCACTACCCGTGTCATCTGTTCCGTTTTCGTTTTCGTGTTTAATTTGGTTTACCAAGTATCGGTATTCCTCTTTTGCACTATCAAGTTTTTTTGTAATAATTTCTTTAAACTCTAAAAGTTCAGCATCGCTATATCTAAGTGTTTCTGCCATTTTTGTTATTTGTTAAGTGTTACTAAAATTATATTTCCGTCAATATCTATCTCATCTATATTTTGAGTTGACTTCTCAGTGGTAATTTCACTTGCTAAAATTTCGCCACAAATATATTGATTAAAGGCAATGATAGCATCAGCGATATATGGGTGATTATCTATGCTTACCTTAATCTTATCGGTTACTTCAAAATCTTTCAATTTTCTTAGATTTTGAATTTTGTTAACTAACTCTCGAGCTATCCCTTCTTGTTTTAGTTCTGATGATATTTCTAGATCTAACGCCACAGTATAATTACCATCCGTAATAATTTGCCAACCTGGTATGTCTGCAGTTATTATTTCAACATCCTCAATGCCAATCAGGTATTCATTGTTGTTTACATTTATCGAAACAGGATTACCGCTTTCTATTTGACCAATTTCAGCATTCGTAAAATTTAAAATAATAGATTTAACGGCGTTCATATCTCCTCCTACTTTTTGTCCTAATGCCTTAAAGTTGGGTTTAGCCGATTTTTTAATAATATCATCGTCCTTATCGATTATCTCAATTTCCTTGATATTTACCTCTGCTTTTATTACATCTTCTACTTTAGTCAAATTTGCTTTGAATTCTGGGCTAAGTGCCGGTATTATAGCTTTTGACAAAGGTTGACGTACTTTTATTCCTTCGAGTTTTCTAATTCTTAAGATTAGTGAAGTTATTTTTTGAGAGATTTCAATTTGGTTTTCGAGTGCTAAATCAATAACATTCTTATCTGCAATAGGAAAATCATCTAAATGTACCGATTCTCTAGCTGCAAAAGTTAAATCTCTAAATAATTGGTCTGCATAAAATGGACTAAATGAAGACACAAGCTTAGCTACTGCCTCTAAAGTAGTATGCAAGGTTTGATAGGCGGCTATTTTGTCCTCCGACAATTCGCCTTTCCAGAATCTGCGTCTGTTTAATCTAATATACCAATTACTCAAGTCATCAATTACAAAACTTTGTATTGCTCTTGTCGCTTTTGTTGGTTCATAGTCGTCCATTGCATCTTGCACCAAAACAATTAAGCTATTCAGTTTGGATAATATCCAACGATCTAGTTCTTGTCTACTAGCGAGTGGTATTTGTTCTTCCGAATTTGTAAACCCATCAATATTAGCATATAAGGCATAGAATCCGTAGGTGTTGTGCAATGTGCCAAAGAATTTACGTTGCGTTTCGCCTAATCCTTCCATATCGAACTTTAGGTTATCCCAAGGTGCTGAATTGCTAAGCATGTACCAACGAATAATATCGGCTCCGTACTTTTCAACCGCCATAAACGGATCTATAGTGTTGCCTTTACTCTTAGACATTTTATTGCCGTTTTTGTCCTGCACTAAACCATTGGCCATTACGTTTTTATACGCAACAGAATCGTTTATCATTACAGATATGGCGTGTAAGGTAAAGAACCATCCTCTGGTTTGGTCTACACCTTCTGCAATGAAATCTGCAGGATACAGTGTGCCATTATCTAGTAATTCTTTGTTTTCGAAAGGGTAATGAAGCTGTGCAAAAGGCATTGCTCCACTGTCAAACCACACATCAATAAGGTCTGTTTCCCTAGTCATTTTTTCTCCTTTTGAAGAAACTAAAACTACATCATCAATATACGGTCTATGTAAATCAAAATCATTAGTAATGGTATTGGCATCCATAAATCCAGCTTTTACTGCCTTTTCTACTTCTTGTTTAAGTTCATCTATTGAACCAATACATATTTCTTCACTTTGGTCTTCGGTTCTCCAAATGGGTAAAGGAGTACCCCAGTATCGGCTTCTACTTAAGTTCCAATCTACTAAGTTCTCAAGCCAATTTCCAAATCTTCCTTCTCCGGTAGAAGCTGGTTTCCAATTTATGGTCTTGTTTAACTCGATTAACCTATCTTTTACTGCAGTGGTTTTTACAAACCAGCTTTCCATAGGATAGTACAGGATTGGTTTGTCTGTTCTCCAACAATGCGGATAGCTATGTTCATATTTTTCTACTTTAAAGGCCTTGTTATCCGTTTTTAGTTTGATGGCTATTTTTACATCTGTATTCTGATAACCCTCCGCAGTTTCATCTTCATCTTTGTAGTTCTTAACATACAAACCCGAAAATTCTCCGACACCTTCTATAAACTTACCTTGTTTGTCAACTAAAGTAAGCGAGCCAATGCCATTTTGTTTGGCTGCTATATAATCGTCAGACCCAAAACTTGGGGCAAGGTGAACTATGCCCGTTCCATCCTCAGTAGTTACAAAGTTTGCTGCAATTAATTCGAAGGCTTTGCCATCTTCTGGCTGCTGATAGGGCATAAGTTGCTCATAATGCATACCCACTAGCTTTTCTCCTTTTAGTTCAGTTATAATTTGGTAAGGAATAGCCTTATCGCCAGGCTTGTAATCCTCCAAGTTGAGCTCTACATTTTTTGCAGAAAAATATTTGCCAACCAATTTGCTAGCCAAGATAACCGTTATTTTCTCGAAGGTATATTGGTTATACGTTTTTACAACAGAATAATCAATTTTTGGCCCAATTCCTAAGGCTGTATTACTTGGTAAGGTCCAAGGTGTGGTAGTCCAAGCAATACAATACGTGTCGCCCCAGTCAAAACTTAAACTATTGGAAACAGTATCTTTCAATTTAAATTGAGCAACTACGGTAGTGTCTTTTACATCTTTATACGTACCGGGTTGGTTTAGTTCGTGCGAACTTAGTCCAGTTCCTGCTGCTGGCGAATAAGGTTGTATCGTATGTCCTTTGTATAAAAATCCTTTGTCGTGCAGTCTTTTTAATAAATTCCATACCGATTCTATATACTCATTTTCGTAGGTAACGTATGGATTATCTAAATCTACCCAATAGCCAATTTTTTCCGTTAAATCATCCCACTTATCCTTAAACTTTAGCACATCAGCTCTGCAAGCTTTGTTGTAGTCTTCAATGCTTATCGTTTTTCCAATATCGTCCTTGGTAATACCCAGTGTTTTTTCTACTTGGAGCTCAATAGGAAGGCCGTGGGTGTCCCAACCTGCTTTTCTTTCTACTCTAAAACCTTGCAGCGTTTTGTAACGACAAAATACATCTTTTATAGAACGGCTAATTACGTGGTGTATGCCAGGCATTCCATTTGCAGATGGAGGTCCTTCATAAAAAACAAATGTATTTTCCTTACTTCTGTTCGATACACTTTTTTCGAAAATTGAGTTCTCCTTCCAGTACTTCAGCACTTCTTTTTCCAATGCTGGAATATCAAGCTGCTTGTATTGAGCGTATTTTTTGGCGTTGGCCATATTAGGCATTGTATTAGTGTGTTTTAAATATAAAGTTTGCAAAGGTAGTAAATTCATTATCTTTATTTTACTCTGTTCAGTTTCAAAAAATATGGGTGATTGAAACCAAAAAAAAAGACTTGGCATTAGCCAAGTCTTTTTCAATTTCTACCTATTTTTCAGTTATTTATCTAAAAACTGTATTAGCTGATTAGGTTTTAAATAACCCTCGCCAGTTTTAAGCAATTCGCCTTTAGCATTTAACACTAAAACGGTGGGATAGGCTCTTACATTGTACTTTTTTGCTATGGCAATGCCTTCTCCTTTTTCGGCATCAATACTCTTACTTATGTATTTAGAGTTCACTAGATTAATTACAGATGCATCTGTGTAGGTATTTGCTTTCATTTTTTTACAGTACCCGCACCAGCTAGTGCTTACATCTATAAATACAAGTTTTTCTGTATTTGCAGCGTCTGCAAGTACTTCGTTAAAATTTTTATTTGAGAACTGGATGTTGCTTTCGCTTGATTTGTTTAGCGAGAAAGTAAATGCAAAACTTATTAAGGCCAGTAGAGATAGAATTCCAAGTGTTTTTTTCATATTTATTATTTTACTAGATGTAACGCACAAGTTGTGCCATACTTACAAAGCTTAGTTTAAAACTTTTAGAATTTTGGCTCGCTGCTCGTCTGTAAGCGTAATTAGGGTTTCCTTTTTTTGATTCCCCAATGTTTCAATCGCCTGGTCTAATAATTCGCTTTGTTTTGCAAAACCGTCACAAGCGGTACACACTTTTAAGTGCATATTTAGTTTCCATTTTTCAATTGAGGACAATGAATCCATACTTTTTTTAGAAGTTAGCAAAGCGGCTTGTTTGCAAGAAATCATTGCAAGGTTCATTATTCTATTCATCTACTAGTTTTCCCAATTTTTATCCAAACAATCTTTTAGTTGCAATTTAGCTCTATGGGCAATTTGCCATAGATTAGACGAAGTTATATTTAGTTCCTTACTTATTTGTTTACCTTTTTTATGATCAAAGTATTTGCTTACAATAACATTTCGCCAAGCAGTGGGCAAATTTTGTATGCATGAGTTCAAAACTTCTAAAAATTCAGCATTGTCTAATAAATGTTCCTCTTCATTTGCCCAAGCAGCAACAGGATTTCTGTTCCAATGACCATCGGAATTAAAATTTTCATCATCCATCCGATTTCCAAGAAGCTCTGTTTCGTTTATAGACTTTTTAGTGCTACTAGCTCGGTAATAGTCTATAATTTTATTATTTAATATGGTAAACAACCAGGTTTTGGGATTGCTGCCAGCTTTAAAACTATCAAACGCCTTAAAAGCCGAAAGTAATGTTTCTTGTACCAAATCTTCGGCAGTTTCTTTACTAGAAGTTTTATAAACAGCCCAAGAATAAAGTTCGTCTCCAAACTCTGAAAACCAATTGCCTACTTGTATATTAGCGTTTTGGTTTGGAGCAGTTGACATATTTAATAAGATTGTTCTGAGTTGGTTAGAGGTCTCTAAGTGCTTTTTTAGTCTTAGACTTATCGTAAGATAAAAGCAAGCTAGGTAATAGCATTAAGTTAGAAAGCAATGCTACAAAAAGAGTGATAGCTGTAAATAATCCTAAAGCGATTGTTCCGCCAAAACCAGAGAAAACAAAGATTATAAAACCGAAAAATAAGATTACCGCAGTGTATATCATACTAGTACTTATCTCTTTTTGAACTTTTTTGACGGCATGCGAAATGTTGCCGTTTTTTTGCAATTCCATTCTGTATTTGGTTAGAAAATGGATTGAAAAATCAACCGCAATACCAAATGCAACACTAAATACTAATACTGTGCTTGGCTTAAAATTAACCCCGAAAAAGCCCATAATTCCAGCGGTAATAAGCAATGGAATTAAGTTAGGAATAAGCGAGATTAAAATCATTCTTGCAGATTTGAAAATAGTTGCCATTAGTACAGAAATTATTAAAAAGGCTAACAGTAAACTCATTAATAAGTTACTTATTAGATAATCATTGCCTTTAAGAAATATTACACTGGTACCCGTAATTTTAATATCTGTTCGTTTGCTACTATCTACTGGCGTGTATGTTGTTTTGGTGTAAGATTGATATACCGTATCGAGACTTGTTGAATCTGTAGAATCTAGCTGATTTATTGCCAGAATGGAGTCTGTGTAAATTTCTTCAACTACTCTGTTGTAGTTAAAAATGGAATCTGCTATTCCAGCAACTTTATCTCGTAGTACTTTTATTTTAACACTACCAATGTCAGCCATTTGAACACTAATTCTCGCTTTTTGATTATTAGAATCTACTAAGCTTTCAATCATATTTTGATTAGTTTTACCTTGAGGTATGGCACTCATTATGTTACCCAAATCGAGAACACTAGGTGGCATAAATCTTCTTGGGTCACCATCATAATATCCCTGGTTTAAAAACTTCAGCGTTTGAGAAATTGAAATGGGTTTAGAAAACTCATCAAAACCTTCTAGTTTTCGCTCTAATAAATCTATGTTTAATAAGTTTCTTACGCTTGATACACCTTGTGGTCTTTTAGTATCTACGATAATTTCAAATGGCATTACACCATTTACATTTTTCTCAAAAAACTTTAAATCTTGATATAACTTGTCACTTTTAGAAATGTCGTCTAGCATATAGCCAACATTTTTAAGTTGAGACATACCAATAAAAGAAAGTATTACTAAAGCTATAGTGCTTGTATAAACCCATCTTCTGTTTTTTTGAACTATTGCTATTATTTTATCGATAAGCTTATTTAAAAATTTATAGTCTAAGTGTTTTGTGTGTTTAGTTTTGGGTGGCGGTAAGTAGCTAAATAAAACCGGTATTAGAATAAGCGATATTAGGAAAACACCCATAATACTTAAAAATGCAGTTAAACCAAACTCTTGCAATACAGTACTGCCTGTTAATACAAAAACACCAAAACCAACTGCTGTAGTAAGATTTGTAAATAATACAGCTAAGCCTACCTTAGAAATAACCCGTTGTAAAGCTTTTATTTTATTTTGATGCGTGCGATACTCCTCGTGGTACTTGTTCAAAAGATAGATACAATTTGCAATGCCAATTACTACCATAAGCGGAGGCAGCAACGCAAAAAATGCTGTAATTTTATATCCTAATAATACCAAAATACCCAAACACCATATTACACCAATTATTACGGTAAGTATGGATAATATTAGGGTAGGAAAACTTCTAAAGAAAAACCATAAAATTAAGGAGGTAAGTAAAATAGAAACGAGGGTAAATCGTATCATTTCTTTTTGTACCATTTTAGACATTACCGTTCTTATATAAGGTAAACCAGAATAATGAACTTCTACATTATGTTTTTTGCATACTGCATCTATTTGTTCGTGTAAACTACTAACATATGGAAGGCGTTTTTCAGTATCAAGTATTTTTTTATCTAACGTTATTGCAAGTAGCGTAAAGTTAGAACTATCTTTAAACAGCAAACCTTCATAAAAGCGTAGTTCGCTTATTCTCTTAAATGCGGCATCTAGTTCAGCTTGAGATTGTGGTTTTTTAAGAAGTAATGGATTAATTTCGAAAACTTCAGTTGAAAACGAATCTTGATCAAAATATTTAGTAACCTGTTTCTTTTTAATATCTCGGATATTGGCAATAGACAGTACTTGTTTTACGTCTTCTAAACTATCTAACGACTCGGTTAAATCATACCAATCATTAAAAAAATCAAGGTTGCGAATTTTAGGGTCGTTTATACCTACAACCATAACGCTACCGTCGTCTCCAAAAGTTTTCTTAAACTCGGTGTAGGTTATAAAATCAGGATCGTCGTCTGGAATAAATTTGGGATTGTTGTATTGCAACTGCACTTGTGTTGCCTTGTACAACATCAAAACTGTTGTTAGAATTAAAAAAATAATTAATGCTAACCTGTTTCGGAGTATGGTGTTTGCTATTTTTTCCCACATAGTTTTTGGGGTCGGCAAATGTAGCTAAAAGCAATGTTTTAACAAGTAGCCAAAAACTAAATAGTCAAAAGTGAAAATTATCTTTTTTGAATTATAATTCTATGATTGGAAACTTTTCGTTCACTAGTCCATAACTCGAGTAAATACGTGCCGCTTGGCAAATCTGTATTTATATAGCCCGTATTAAGGTAAGGTTCATCTGCCAATGTTTTTCCCTCTAACGAGATGATTTTAAAGCGTTTAATATTGGCTTCTTTCTCAATTAATGCATAAAATTTTCCATTACTAGGGTTTGGGTAAACCATTTGTTTGAATTTTATTGGAGTGCTTTCAACACTCGTAACACCTTTACAAAGTTTTAATTTTCCTTCTATCTCTTCCTTAATGTCATCAAAAATATAGCGAACACTATCTCCTGGGCAAGCTGTTGCACAACCATTTTGATGCATTGCTATGGTGCCAAGCGGAGGACTGTTGGCATCAGGGTGAGGGAAGTTGGCTAAAGCTGATAGGTTTTCTTTGTGTAGTTTCCAAACCAATAGCTGCTCTAAAGCCTCAAGCATTTCGGTTTTTGGAGATACCAAGTCATAATTACCCAATAAGCAAACGCCCATTGTTTCGCCATTTTTAGCACAAAAGTGAGCTCCTTGTATGTTGTCTTGTTCTGCTACGCCCAAAGGGTCTCTGCCATCAAAAACAACACCATTGGGTGCAATTACAAAATTATATCCAATATCGTCCCAACCATTACTCTGTGTATGGTATAAATAGATGTTTCTTATGGTATTTATATAATTGGTATCCGTATTAGAACCAGCAGAATGGTGCACAATACAATGTTTTACTACAACAGCTACTCTTCCTGGCATTGGGTTTGGCAAACCATTTCTCCATTGCGATTGGGGTATGCTAATTGGTCTTTCACAATCTGTTTTCTTTTGTTTAAACGCAGTGTAATTTAGTGCTATTGGTGGTGCGTAAAACAGCTCTATAATAAGATCCGTTGTGCGATTTGAAGTAAGAACAATTTGATTTGTAGGCTTGGAGAATACTGCAAATCCCGGAGGAATATCAATATCATCGTAACTAATTAAGGTGCCAAAATATAAACTATCGTTTGCCGAGATAAAATGAATTGCAGCTTGATTGTTAACAACCTCAGTTACTTTTATGGCCGTATAGTTTTGAAAAAAATCGATGTGATAGTTTTTACCAGCGACTAAACTAAGTGTGTCTTTATGGTAGAATTTAGGACTTACTATCTCAACTTCTTCTGTTGCGGCAGCGGGTTTATCTAAAACAATACTTACATTATTATTTACTTGAAACGATGTGCTAATATAGGCAACACCTAGCAATAAAATGGATTTGAGTGCAGTCACTACTGCAAAGATAATCTACAAATTGCCTATAAATACACAGTTATAAAGCTGTGAGTTTTAAATGACTTATGTCGTAGCCATTTAGCAAATCAGTACAACTCATTCTTCGCTTACCTTCTAACTTTATGTCAGCTAGTTTAAGTATTCCATTTGCACATTGTACGGCAAGGTAACTTTTACCATCTGTAAAGTACGTACCACAATCGGTAATTACCTCTTCCGATACTATTTCTACCTCATAAACCAATAGATTTTTATTATCGAACCTAGTTCTAGCAGCGGGGTAGGGACATAGACCTCTAATAAAATTGTTTACCTGTTTTGTACTTTTACTCCAATCAATTACAGTGGTTTCTGTAAATATTTTTGGAGCACTTTTTAAATCATTCGTTGCAACTTGTGGTATTGGTGTGGAAGATTTATCAAGCAAGGTGTCGAGGGTTTCAATAATAGCAGCAGCACCTAAATACATTAGTTTATCGTGTAGGCTTCCTACATTGTCAGTAGCAGAAATAGTACATTTTTTTTGAACCAATAAGTCGCCAGTGTCTATTTCGTGTTTTAGTTTAAACGTACTTACACCTGTTTCTGTTTCTCCATTTATTATAGCCCAATTTATGGGTGCGGCACCTCTGTATTGGGGTAGGAGAGAAGCGTGTAAATTGTAAGTACCTATAGGCGGCATATCCCAAACCAAGGTGGGCAGCATTCTAAAAGCGATTACTACCTGTAAATCGGCATTGTAGGATTTAAGTTCTGCTAAAAATGCAGGGTTTTTTAGGTTGGTGGGCTGTAAACAAGGTATGTTTTGCTCGCGTGCATACTGCGTAACAGGTGTACTTAGTGTTTTCATTCCTCTACCCGCTGGTTTGTCGGCTGCAGATATTACAGCAACCACATTAAATCCCTCATCTACTATACGTTGTAAGTGAAAACGAGCGAATTCAGGATTTCCTAAAAAAATTATTCTTAGGTCTTTCTTATTCATAAAAAAGACGAATTAGTGTATACGATTGAATAAACGGCTCCAACGTATACGGCTAAATAGCGTTTTATGTCGACCAGAGTATGTGCCATCTTGCTCTATACTCATCCAAATAAATAATGCTTTACCTACTACGTGATCTTCTGGTACAAAACCCCAGTAACGCGAGTCTGCAGAACGATGTCTATTGTCTCCCATCATAAAGTAATAGTTCATTTTAAAGGTGTATTCGGTTATTTCTTCACTACCAATGAAAAACTTACCTTGACTTACTCTAAACTCAGGATTATCCTCGTATCGCTCTATTATTTCTTTATAAATCCACACATTTACGGTGTCTAGCTTAATCTTGTCTCCAGCTTTAGGAATGTAAATGGTACCATAATTATCGTGGCTCCAAGGTAGACTTCTTGGTATGTATGGAAAAATTTCTGGATAGCTGCCTTTTGGATTAATAAGCGGTTCTACGTCTACAATTCCTGGTAATTTTTTAATCGCATCGCGGTTTGCTTCGGTCATAAACATGGTATAGCCACCCGAGTTTTCGTTGTATCTAAACTCCGAAATATCTAATTCTTCTAACGTTCGTGGATTAATTACCGTGCTTGCTTGCACCCTGTATGATGTTTGATAATGCACCGGTTTAGCAGGTTTTTTACCATTTATATACACTTGGCCATTTACTATTTTTAAGCTATCGCCAGCTATGCCAATGCATCTTTTAATGTAATTCGTTTTCTTATCAACGGGAAATTCTGTTTCGCCCGGGTAGTTAAAAACTACTACATCATTATTCTTAATATCTTGAATTCCAGGTAGTCTGAAATAAGGTAGCTTTAGGGCTTCAGAATAGGCTTTACCACCAATTATGGGTAAATATTGATGTACAAACGGAAAAGAAATAGGTGTATTTGGAACTCGTGCACCATAGTTTACCTTGCTTACAAAGAGAAAATCGCCTCTTAAAAGTGATTTTTCCATAGATGAAGATGGAATTTGATAGGCCTCAATAAAAAATGTACGAATAAGAGTTGCCGCTATAATGGCAAACATACCAGCGTCTATCCACTCGCCACCGTTTACTTTTTTGCGAAATTTATAACGGAACATGTAATATACCCAAATGGCAACTTGCCAAAATACAAAGTATATTATTGAAGGAATAAAGCCTGCGGTTGAGTTTATAACCAAAGCTAAAAATAAAAGTAGGTTTAATACACTAAAGACTATGTAAAATATTTTTGCTCGCTTACTTAGCAAAGCCCAGTCTTGTTTTAGGTTAAATTTCATTCGTAAACTATTATATATTTTTGTGCTGTTAACAATAAAAGGTATTTAAAATTTCAATAAATCGGACATTCCATAAACTCCAGTTTTGCCTGCCAACCATTCTGCGGCAATAATACTGCCTAAAGCAAAACCTTTTCTACTTTTTGCATTATGGCTTATTTTTATTTCATCAATTTCATTTTCGTATACTACTTCATGAAAGCCAGGTACCTCGTTTTCTCTTCTACTCACAATTTTTAGGTCAAACGCAGCTACATCTGCTTTTTCGTTTTCTAACAGACCAATATAATTGTTTTTTCTATCAATGGAATTTAGAATGCCTTCTGCCAGTGTTACCGCCGTGCCACTTGGGTGGTCCAGTTTATGAATATGATGTGTTTCGTTCATCGTTACTTCATAATCCGTAAATTTATTCATAACCTCAGCAAGTTTTTTGTTAAGGTTAAAAAAGATGTTTACACCAATGCTAAAATTAGTGGCAGTAAAAAGTGCTTTTTTGTTTTTAGTGGCATAATCTGCTAACTCGGCATAATTTGCATACCAACCGGTAGTGCCAACAACAATGGGCACATTTGCTTCAAAACACTTTGTAATGTTTGCAACTGCCGCATCCGGTTGCGTAAATTCTATGGCGACATCGGCTTTATTAAGTTCTGCAGGTTCGAAATTTGGAGAATCTATTTTGGCAACTATGGTATGGCCACGTTCAAGGGCTAATGCTTCAATGGCCTTGCCCATTTTTCCATAACCAACTAATGCTATTTTCATAAATGTATTGCGGCAAAACTACAATTTTAGTTTGCTTATACTAAACTAAACTCACTCCTAAAAGTTGTAAGTGAAATAGTGTGTTTGTAGAATATTTGATGGAGATATGGTTGTAAATGTTCAAACAGATAGTTGCAAACCCAATTTGACCCTTATTTAATACATAAATATGGGTTATTTTGCATCCAATTATTAGAAAAACACAATTGAAATCAACACAAAAGAAAATACTTGGATGGGTTCTTATTTTAGGTTTTGTAGGCGTAATTGCAGCTTACTATGTATTGTTTAGTGGGAACGCAGGAGGTGGTAATGGCGATTACTTCTATGTAAAGTCTACTGATTCGTACGAGCGAATGCGAGAAAATTTAATAAAGAACAACGTAATAAGCAACGTGCAAACCTTTGATTTAGTGGCAGATAAGATGAATTTACGTAACACCTTTAAGCCAGGCAGGTATAAAATTACATCAAGTATGTCTAACCTAGGTTTAGTGCGAAAAATTAGAAATGGGCGATCGGAACCGGTGGTTTTAAAACTAAAATCCGAAATATCCAGAGATTCGTTACTTACCTTTTTGGGAGATAATTTTGAATGTTCCAAAGCGGAAATTGTGGATGTGTTAGCCTCTGAGTGGGCTACTAAAAATGGTTTTACCAGCGAAAATGTTTTTGTTATATTTTTACCCGACCACTATTTTATAAATTGGGCCACACCTGCCGATAAGCTAGTAGAACGATTTTTAACAGAATACAAAAAGTACTGGACAGCCGAGCGAATAGCCAAAGCTAAAATACAAAATCTTACACCGCAAGAGGCGAGCATACTTGCCAGCGTGGTAGATGGCGAGGCCATACACGTAAGCGAAATGGCGACCATAGCCGGATTATATCTTAACCGAATAGAAAAGGGAATTCCGCTACAAGCCGACCCAACCATACTTTACGTAGTGGGAAGAGAGGGGAGAAGAAGAGTGCTGTATGAGGATTTAAAAAAGGCAGACCCTTACAATACGTATTTGAATAGGGGGTTGCCTCCTGGGCCTATATTTTCTGCCGATAAAAAAGCGATTGAAGCGGTGTTGTCTCCAAAAAAACACGATTATATTTTTATGTGTGCCAAGCCTGACGGCTCCTACAAACACAATTTTACAGCAAGCATGGCCGAACACAATAAAAATGCCGCTGCTTACCGCAGGTTTATGGATTCGCAAGGGGTGAAGAGGTAGTCAATCCTATTGCTTAATTTACTACAATTCATATTGTATTAGCAAGTATCCCTGTTGGGTTCAAGTTTTAAGTAAATTTGTGGTAGTCAATTAGCAGTATGAAAACAAACTTACGTGAACCTTTTTTTACTTTCGTTGTATTGGGGTTTATGCTTTTTGTTGGATGCGACCCATTTGATTCGGATGACATTTATCAAAATAATAATTGCACCAACAAAGAAAAAGTAACAGTACCTGTTGGCTTTGAAATTAGTGAAGTAACTACTATAACTGGCGATGATTATTTTACAGAATTACAATTTGCAAATGATGACATCGGGTATATTTTGGGAGCTAGCAAAGCTCACGGCTATGTAGCAATCTATAAAACGAATAATCAAGGAGCATCGTGGAATAAATTGAGTTTAAATGTCAAGACTCAACCTGGAAATATGCTTATTGTAAATGAGGATACAGGTTTTATTTCCTATTACGGATATACAGGTAACTTGTACAAAACAACCGACGGCGGAAAAACGTGGATTGATAAAAGCTATGCCAACCTACAAGGGAATTTGCACCATCTTCAAAAAGATAAAGATAACAACTTGTATGGCTTGGTTTCTCAAGGGGAAAATGCAGCTGTATTGGTAAAATCTACCGACCATGCCGGAAGCTGGCAGATAATAAACGATTCAAAAGAACTGGCATTGAAATACCTTAACTTTAGTTTTAAAATATATAACGATAGAATATACGTAAGAGGGCAAAACGGCAATTTTATGGTAATGGATTTAGCTGGAAACAGGTTGGATGAAGTAAAGATAGGTATTTCATTTATTGAGAGTTTTGATGTATTGAGTTACAGCGATTTTGTGTTGGTGGGACATGATGGAGCATTTATTTCCACAAACAGTGGAGAAAGCTGGAAGATTATCCAAGAAAAATCTGTTAAGGTAATTGACCTTGAAAACATAAAAACAGCCTTGTTCATGTATAGTAAAAGTCTTTGTCCGGTTGATTATATTTTTTCGAATGATGTAATTGCATATACCGAAGATGGAGGTACGACTTGGGCAGAAAGCAAAGAAGCGACGAATATTTCATATGAATTGGTGGGCAAATACAAACAAACAAATGGCGATATACTTGTACTTATTGACAACCAATTATACAAAATAACAAGAATATGAATTTAACTCGCAAGGATGAAGAGGTAGGGTTTCAACTCAACAAGTTATTTTGAATGCAATAAAATTTTTAGAGTTAAACCATGAACGAGTTTTTAGAGTTAAATAGAAGTAAGCTATGGCATGAGCTAAAGCGAACGAGCATTCTTTTCTTTGTGTTATGGTCAATTTTTCTGCTGTTGCTCTATGCTAACGGTGAATTTTTAGATTGGTATATCCTATTTCTTGGGTATTTATGTGTGGTAATTCCACTTCCCGTTTTGGTAACATTTTTTGTTACCTTGCAACAGTGTCGTTAGAATTCAATCGGTGCAAGAAGATTTTGGCTGAGGAGGCTTTTAATCAACTAAAATACAATGGATTTAAGTATAGCTATACGAATACCAAAAGCCGCTGGATAACATCTATGCCAACATTGATTGGTAATATTGATGGTTACCCGCTAAGAGTTGAAGTAGAGCGAGGCGTTTTAAGGATTTTGGCGGACGTGAATAAAGACCAATTGGAGAAAAGGCACATGGCTAAGCTAAAAGAAATTTTCGGCAAGAAAAATGTGAGTTACGATTGGTTGGGTGTAGCATTAATCTATAGAAGATCAAGAAGGAAGGACTTATTGTATTCCTCTGTAGACAAAGAGATTAAGCAACTAGTTAATTTTTTTAATACAGAGAAAATAGATTCTTGGGATATTGGCAGTTTAGATTGATAACTAGATTAAAACCTTAGTTAGAAATTATGAGATATTAACAAAAAAAATGCAGCCCGAGAGCTGCATTTTTAGAATTAAAATAAATTTATCTTCTTCGTCTACGTGGAGCTGCTTCTCTGCTGCTTCCTCCGCTATATTCTCGTCTTCTAGTGCTTCCACCGTCGCGGCTTCTTCCTCTGTCTCCACTATCACGGCTTCTACCTCTATCTCCTCCGCCATCTCTATCTCCTCTAGGTCTGTCGCTTCTTCGTCTATCTCCATCTCCACCGCGTGGTTTTGGTTTGCTTTCTTCCACAGATATTTCTCTACCTCTAAAATCTTGTTTAGATAAAGCACTTATCAATTCTTCCGAATGACCACTCTCCATTTCAAAGAAAGAGAACATTTTCATTATTTCAATTTGGCCTATTTCAGGATTTTTACCGCCCAAGTTTTCGTTTACCAAAATCATTAATTCTTTTGGCGAGAAACCATCTTTATTACCTTGGTTTATAAAGTAACGAGTCATATTTTCATTATTGCCTCGGCCTCTTGGTCCTCTGTCTTGATCGCTTCTTTCTCTGCGAGTGTCGTCTCTATCTTTGCTTCTTTCGTTTCTATCTCTACCGCTGCTTCCTTTATTTAAATCTGGTGCATCCCGGTAGTATTCTAAAAAGCGATTAAACTCTGTAAATACAACTTTCTTAATAATGTCTTCTTTCGTATAATTTTCGAAAAGACTGTATATCTGTGGTAAAAACTTTTCGATATGCGGGTTGGCAATATCCGTTTCTACAATGTTGTTTATCAAGTGAAACAATTGGCTTTCGCATATTTCGTTTCCGCCTGGTATGTCAACCCTTTCGAATTTTCTACCAATTTTTTTCTCTAGGTAACGAAGCTTAGATTCTTCTTTAGCTGTTAAAAGCGATAACGAAACACCTTCGTTTTCTGCTCTACCCGTTCTTCCACTTCGGTGAACGTATACATCATCTTCGTCAGGTAGCTTATAGTTAATTACGTGTGTAAGTTCTTGTACGTCCAATCCACGAGCAGCAACATCCGTAGCAATAAGCAATTGAAGTTGTCTGTTTCTAAAACGATTCATTACATAATCTCGCTGTGCTTGCGATAAATCACCGTGCAAAGCATCCGTATTGTAACCATCTTCGGCCAACTGTTCTGCAACCTCTTTGGTTTCGCTTCTGGTTCTGCAGAAAATGATACCATAAATATCTGGATGAGCATCTACCGCTCTTTTTAAAGCTAAGTAGCGATCTCTAGAATTTATTCTGTAATAAACGTGGTGAACACTTGTGTTTGTTTCTTTCTTGTTACCAGCTGAAATTTCAACCGGGTTGTGCATATACTTTTTGCTTAACTTTACCATATCTGGTGGCATAGTTGCAGAAAATAAAAGGGTTTGTTTTTCTTTAGGAGTATTAGCTAATATGTCATCTAAATCTTCGGCAAAACCCATACTAAGCATTTCGTCAGCCTCATCTAAAACCAACCATTGTACCTTGCTTAAGTCAAGGTTACCTCTTTTAATTAAGTCTAGTGTTCTACCCGGTGTACCAACAACAATATCGCAATTGCTTTTTAGTTGACGAATTTGATTATCGATAGCAGCACCACCATAAACAGCAACAACTTTTAAGTCTCTAAGATGTTTAGAATAACTTTTAATGTCTTCTGTTATTTGAATGCCAAGCTCTCTAGTAGGGCTAAGAATAATGCACTTAATGCCTCGTTGGTCAGTATCGATTTGGTTTAGAATTGGCAAACTAAAGGCTGCAGTTTTACCTGTTCCAGTTTGTGCAAATGCTATTAAATCGTCTTTGGAATTTAGCACTTGTGGAAGTGCTAGTAATTGAATAGGTGTAGGATTTACATACCCCAATTCTTCGATGGATGCTAAAAGTTCCGCTTTTAGCCCCATTTCTTTAAATGTACTCATATATGTTTTTGTGTTAACAATAGAGCATATATCGACATAATTTTTAACTACCTGGAATGCCCCTTGTTAAAATTTGGTGCAAAGGTACGTAAAAATATTGACTAAACTATCAGATAACTAATTAATTACGGTTTATTCGCCTAGCCTATTAGTCTTTCGCAGCATATCGCTGTGGCAATTCCGGCATTTAAACTTTCTGCATTACCAATTCTAGGAATAGTTATAGCTTTATGCGGTACCTGTTTTAGCAAATTGCCGTTAATGCCGTTGGCCTCGTTTCCAATTAGTATAACACCACCAGTTGGATTTTGTACATCCCGTATGTTTTCGCCATTTAGCAAAGTAGCAAATACGGTTTTATTGCGTAATGCTTCTACCAAATCGGTTTCAATAACTAATACGCGTAAAAAAGAGCCCATGGTTGCTTGTATTACTTTAGGGTTAAACACATCAACCGAATTTGGTGAGCAATAAATGGTAGAAATGCCATACCAATCGGCAATTCGAATAATTGTGCCCAAGTTGCCGGGGTCGTTAATACCATCTAACGCAATGCTCCAATCGTTTACCACAATCTGTGGCTGTTGAATTTTGGCAATGGCTAATATTTCCTGTGGAGTTTTTAGCGTAGAAATTTTATAGAAAACAGGTGCTTCAATAATTTCATATTGGAAGTGTAAAACCTCTGTATGCTTGGCTAAAAACTCCTTTGTGCACAGTATAGTCTCCACCTGCCAATTGCTATTTGCAATTTCGTTTACAGATTTTAGCCCTTCCACCACAAATAGACCATATTTTTGTCGAAACTTTTTGGAATGAAGTTGCTGGTACTGCTTTAGCTTACTATTACTTGGCAAGAGGTGTTTTAATTATAAGATTTGAATGCAAAACTAAAATATTGTGTAGTAATACTGTTACTTGGAGCTTTATCTTCATGCAACTTAACAAAATTAGTTCCTCCCAATGAGCAACTATTGGTTCAAAATAAAATAGACCGGGTTGAAGGGAAAGGAGTTGATTTAAGCGAGGAATCTACCAACATTAAATTAAAACCTAATAGAAAAATACTTGGTTTTATTCGGTTTCACCTTTGGGCACATCAATATGGTACGAAGGGAATAGGAATACAAAAAAAACAAAACGTTACCCGTAGGTTAGCCGAAAAAATAGGAGAGAGTCCTGTTTTAATCGATTCTTCTAAAATTCTTTTGTCCTCAAAACGATTGTCAGAATATTATTTTAGTAAGGGATTTTTAAATAATACGGTACAATATGCCGTAAACCCTAGAAAAATAGCCGGAGTTGTAACTTTAAAGAAAAGAGCTGTAGTTACTTATTCTGCCAACCTTGGCAAAGTATTTAGGATAGAAAAAGTAGAATACAACGCTACGTCTAAAACCATTGATGAGCTTATTACCTTAAATGCAGATGAAAAAATAATACTAAAAAACCAACGATTAGATTTTGATAGAATAGAAATGGAGCGGAACCGACTTGTGGAACTTTTTAGAAACAATGGATATTACTATTTTAATAGTTCATATATTGATTTTCAGATAGATACAAATCAAATAGCGAATAAGGCGGTAGTAATGGTAAATATTAGAAATAATAAAAACTATGAGCCCCATTTACAACAAACAATAGATAGTATTATCGTTTCCATAGAAGGGAGCCTTATAAGCGATACCATTACAACAAAAAGCGGGTTGATATTTTACGAAAGCGAATATTTTATTAGGCCCAACGTATTGGAAAAGAATATTCTGCTTGCACCAAATGAGTTGTATAGTGCAGATAAAGTACAACGAACGTATTCCAATTTACTCTCAATGGGTATTTTTAACTTTGTTACCATTCGATTTAAACCTTCGGCAAGAGACAGTTTAAATGCACTGGTAGTAGAAATAAATTTAAGACCGGCATCTAAACATGATTTTATTTGGGAGCCTCAAGCAATTTTAACAGACCAAGCAAATCCAGTGCAGGCCACCAGTCAACAAAATTTTGGTATCGCAAATAATTTAACCCTTAGAAATAGAAATGTATTCGGTGGTGCTGAGTCTTTTAATATTTCAGCATATACCGCTATTGAAAGTCAATTAAAAGGGAGTAACACCGGATTGGTTAACAATTTTAGACAAAGCGTAAGTGCGGAGTTAGTTGTTCCGTCTCTTGTTTACTTCGAGCGAAAAGATGTAAGCAAACTCCTAACTCGAAAAAATACTAAAATTACAACTTCGTTTTTATACGATCAAAATATAAACTTTACACGAAAGGTTTTTCCCCTTAATTTTAGTTATAATTTTGCTTATGAGCAGTTTATGTTTACATTAACGCCGTTTAGAATAAGCCTTAATAACGCAAACCCAGACCCCACTTTTCTAGCATCGCTTGATCCAGAAACGCAATTTTATACAACTCAGTTGCTCACAGATAACTTAATTTTCGGGCCTATTACTTCGGTTTATTGGACTAATAGGTTAAAAAATCCCTCAAATTATTTCTCTGTACGTACCAATCCTTTAGAAATATCAGGGAATTTATTGTCGTTGTATTTTTCTACTTTTACTGATAAAAGAGGCATTAATAAAGAGATTTTTGGCGTTAAATACTCGCAATACTCCCGGTCTGACGTAGATGTTGTTTACAATAATATTATTGATGAAAACAACGCTATGGTTTATCGTTTTTATGGAGGTGCAGGTATACCCTATGGCAACACCACATTTTTACCTTTCGAAAGACGGTTTTTTGTTGGAGGTGGCAACAGCCTTAGGGCTTGGAGGCCAAGAACAATTGGTCCTGGAGCTTACAGCGATTCAGTTAATGTAATTTCGGTAGAGAAGTCTGGTGAGATAATGTTGCAAGCCAATATTGAGTACAGATTCGACATTATAGATAAGTATCTTGATGGAGCTCTGTTTTTAGATGGAGGTAATATTTGGAATTTAAGAAAAAATGAAAATTTTGAAAATGCCGAGTTTAAGTTTAATCGGTTTTACAAAGAAATAGCATTGAATACCGGATTGGGATTAAGGTTTGATTTAACTTACATTATTTTTAGAATTGATTGGGGTGTAGCTCTACACGATCCTTCGTTTAGCGATGGTGAGCGTTGGGTAATAAAAGATTTTTTTAATACTAAGTGGGTAAATAATAACACGGCGATTAATTTTGCCGTCGGTTTTCCGTTTTAAGCCACCGCAAAACAACATGACTCATAAATTATCTTTTAGGATATTTCTTATTGTTTTATCTGCATCTTTATTTGTGCTTTCTAGCTGCGATAAGGATAAACCTGGAGGGGGTGGGTTGAACTTATTTACCATAGCCGACGATAAGGCTTTTGGGGCTCAAGTGGCTGCAGAAATTGATGGAGACGCTAAAACATATCCCATTTTGGATAGTGCTAGTAATCCGGCGGCATATGCTTATTTGTATGGCATTAGAGATAGTATTTTAAATACGGGTGTTGTAGTTCATAAAGATGATTTTGATTGGAGACTTAGAATAATACACGATGATTCTGTACTTAATGCATTTTGCACGCCTGGTGGTTATATTTATGTGTACACCGGCATAATAAAGTTTTTAAGTGCTGAAAATGAGTTTTCGGGTGTTTTAGGGCACGAAATAGCTCATGCAGACGAACGTCACTCAACCCAGGCATTAACCAAAGCGTATGGTATTGATGTTTTGTTTAGTATTTTATTAGGAGATAATCAAGGTACGTTATCTGAAATAGCCAAGAGTTTAATTAGCCTAAGCTATAGCAGAGATAATGAAACAGAATCGGACAAAAGATCAATTGAATACTTAAATCCTACCGCATATGATGCGAGGGGAGTAGCTCGATTTTTTGAAAAAATAATAGCATCTGGAGGTGGCAGTGGTCCACAATTTTTAAGTACGCACCCCAATCAAGATAATAGAGTTGAAGCAATAATGGCCTATTGGGAAACATTGGGCAGTAAAACAGGAGAAACCTACGAAACGCGTTATAAACAGTTTCAAAATAGTTTGCCAAAATAACGCAGGAGTTTATAAAAATATGAAACTAACAAAAGGAAAATACACCCTTGGAGGTGTAAACGTACTAGATATGTGCAACGAATTTGAAACGCCATTGTATGTATACGATGCAGATCAAATAGTAGCTAATTATCATTCACTTAAAAACGCATTTAAAGGGGTAGATGTACACTTAAAGTATGCGTGCAAGGCACTTACCAATATTAGTGTTTTAAAACTATTGCGTAAAGAAGGAGCGGGTTTAGATACTGTTTCTATTGAAGAAGCTATGCTAGGACTAAAGGCCGGTTTTGAACCACAAGAAATTCTCTTTACTCCTAATTCAATTGGGTTTAATGAAATACGGCAAGCTGTAGAACTAGGTTTGGTTATTAATATTGACGAGCTAAGTACGCTGGAGAGATTTGGAAATGAGTACGGAGATACAATACCTTGTTGTATCCGTTTAAATCCGCATATTATGGCAGGTGGAAATAGTCATATAAGTGTAGGACACATAGATTCTAAGTTTGGTATTAGTATTTACCAAGTTCCGCATATTAAAAGAATTGTAGACAATTTAGGTATTAAAGTAAACGGTTTGCATATGCATACCGGCAGCGATATTTTAGATGCCGACGTATTTTTAAGAGGAGCTAGTTTACTATATCAAGCGGCTAAAGAGTTTAAAGACTTGGAGTTTATGGATTTTGGCAGCGGATTTAAGGTTAAATATAAAGAAGGCGAAATAACTACGGATGTAAATGACATAGGTGCACGTATTGTAGAAAGCTTTAAAGAGTTTTGTGCTGAATATGGGAGAGATTTACAACTTTGGTTTGAACCAGGGAAGTATATTGTAAGTAATGCAGGCTATTTGTTGGTTGATGTAAATGTTGTAAAGCAAACAACTTCAACTGTTTTTGCTGGTGTAAATTCTGGACAAAACCATTTAATGAGACCAATGATGTACAATGCATACCATCATATCACAAATATTTCTAATCCAAAAGGTACAGAGCGTATCTATTCAGTAGTAGGCTATATATGCGAGTCTGACACGTTTGGTTACGACCGTAAGTTAAACGAAGTGCGTGTTGGTGATATATTGGCATTACATAATGCCGGTGCATATGGTTTTTCTATGAGCAGTAACTATAATTCGCGTTTGCGACCAGCTGAGGTAATGGTATATAAGGGAAAAGCAAACCTTATAAGAAAGAGAGAAACACTTGAATACTTACTTGAAAATCAAGTAGAAATAACGCTATAAAAGATGACTAGCGTAAGCTAAACGTTTTTCTATCGAGTAGTTTTCCGTTGTTTAACACTTCAATTTTATAAGTGCCTTTTGTATACTCTGCCGAGTGGTCGTAGTAATAAGTAATCCCTTTTTCGGTTCCGTCATACGTAATAGACTCATTAATACTTGCTAATTCTGATTTGTCTTGTAGCTTATTATTGTCTTTAGTAAGTACTGCACCTGTTGGCGAAATAATGCGAATTACAATTTCTTTTTCTTCCTTTTCGGTAAGCTTAGATCCTAAAACAGAAAAGTTGATTTTTAATCGATCTACTCGAGATGCTTTATCTGTAATTTCTTGTTTGCCATTTTTTTCTCGAATTGGGTTTACAGATAAACCTGCAATTCTTAGAATACTCGCTTCGCCTAGTTTCGCATTTAGTTTTTCAGATAATGCAAGTAAACTATCATTGTCAACTTTAAAGGCAGATGCAGCAGCTTCATTTACTTCCGCTGTTTCTTTAGCTTTTACATAGCTTTTTTGTGCTTCTTCTACCATTGCAATATATTCGGTGTTCTCTTTTTTTAGTTTGTCAATTGCATTTTTGGCTTCAGCCAACGTTTTTGGGCCGCCCGGCCCACCTAAATCTCCGCCAGCAATCATTTTAGCTATTTTACGTTTTTCTACCATTAAGGCAACTTTTTGCGATTGCAACTGCTTTCTTAAATCGTCCTTTAAACCTTCTTGAGCTAGGTTCTCGTTAATTTTATCTTGCAACTGCTGTATAGTAAAGTCTAATTCCTTCTGTAAGGAGTCTGCTCTATAATTAGCATTTTTATACAATAACTCCAATTCTTGGTTTTTCTCTTGAATTTCCGCTCCGTTTTTAGCATACTTAAAAAAGAGAAATAAATTTAATGCAAGAGAGGCTAAGAAAAGTGCTATGAATAGTGGGAGAGCTCTATTTGTGGAATTATTTTCACTCATTGTTATGCTTGTTAGTCGTAATTTTGAACTTACAAAAATATATAAAAGTGATTGATTGTAAGTGTTTCACACTTCGTTCGTATGTAATAAAAAAATATTTAGCTTTATAATCTTATTGCAAAGAATGCAAAATACATTTTTATATAAACTTTTTAGGTTTGAATTTTGGCCTTGGTACGCAATGTATCTGCCATTAATGCCTATTTACTTTGCAGGGGTAATTTACACCAGAAAGTTGCTCTATTTCACGGCTGTAAATCCCGCTATTGATATGGGAGGTTTTTTTGGAGAGCATAAAGATGAAATACAAGCTATTTTGCCTCAGAAATACTTAGTTAAAAGTATTGTAATTAGAAATGGTATTCTGAAAAGTGTTGAATCTGACATGCAAAAGATTGGATTCGGATATCCAATAATTGCAAAGCCTATAGTTGGCGAACGGGGAGATGGAGTAAAGAAAGTAAATAACGTTAAACAACTTGA
>Ga0102814_10000269_pt1 | contig 38072 bp, 39 predicted proteins | sample ColrivemetaGS741_FD_79112 | JGI IMG/M metagenome (GOLD analysis project Ga0102814, IMG submission 79112) | Estuarine microbial communities from the Columbia River estuary - Flood tide ETM metaG S.741 | ecosystem: Environmental > Aquatic > Marine > Intertidal zone > Estuary | place: USA...
GTGCCTCATGGCGGGGCCACAAGATTTTCTTCAGAAGGGCTGCTAGATAGCCACTTCTTTTTTGAAAACGGAGAGCGCAGCGGCTATTATTACCTTAGCCGCGACCGCACCGATTGGGGCTTAGCGCCTTGCATAGAATTTGGCAAGTATGAAAATGGCCAAAGCGTTGAGCTGACCAAACCTTGTTTTGAGGATTTATAGAAAACAAAAAAAGCCCCTGATATTCAGGGGCTTTTTGTACCTCGGGCCGGGATCGAACCGGCACTCCCGAAAGAACAGGATTTTGAATCCAGCGCGTCTACCAGTTCCGCCACCGAGGCATTCTTTCGACTTTCAGGGCCACAAAGATACGTAGAAAATAACTATCATCCAATAGTAAAATGATTGGAATTTGGTATAAGATTTGCTAAATTTAAGAAAGGCCAAACGGGCCGTTGTCACTTATTCATTTTAAACCTTTCATTATGAAACGCATTCTAGACAAATGGGACAAATACAAGTTAGGTCGCCGCTTGCATTACCTTCAAAAAAGATTACACCGCGCCGAAGAAAATGGATACCAGGAAAAGATTGACAAATACAACCGCTATATTCGTGAAGTTCAAGAAAAACTAAGACACATCAAAGAATAGACGGTATTCTTTAGGGAATATATACCTCATCTTTTTCAATGAGAGCAATCCACTCCTCTACGCTTTTTGAATCTTCGATATGGAAATTACCGGATTGTGTTCTGCGCAGTGCAATAAGAGTAGCGCCAGCAAATAAACGCAGGCCAAAATCATGGGCCAAGCTCCTTATGTAGGTGCCCTTGCTACATGTCACTTGAAAGTCAATTTCAGGAAAACGCGTTGCATCGATACTAAAGTCCATGATTTCAATTTGGACTTCGCGCATTTCAACCATTTTTCCTGCCCTGGCCAAATCATAGGCGCGTTTACCGTCTATTTGTTTGGCAGAATAAATGGGTGGAAATTGTGCTTGTTTACCCAGAAAAGAGGTGCGCACTTCTTCTAGTTGCGCATCATCAATATGTGAAATATCAAACTGCTCATTGAATTCGGTTTCTAGATCATAAGATGGAGTGGTTTTACCAAGCAAAAAAGTGCCGGTGTAGGTTTTGGTATCGTTGGTAAGACCTTCAATGAGTTTGGTGTGTTTGCCAAGGCACAAAACCAATAAGCCAGTGGCTAGAGGATCAAGTGTGCCGGCATGCCCTACCTTGACGTTTTTGACACCCAACTGTTTTTTTAAATTCCAGCGAATTTTATTGACCACATCGAAAGAGGTCCATTTGTAGGGCTTATCTACAAGTATAGTGAGTCCGTTGGCGATATCTAACATTAACCTGCCATTTGAAGATCAACACCCAACGCAAGCAAAAGAAGCAATATAGCGCCAAGCGCTATGCGGTACCATCCGAATGGCTTAAAGCCTTTGCGTTGCAAAAATGAAATAAAAGACTTAATGGCTAAATATGCAACCGCAAAAGCAACAATGTTTCCTACTAATAAAAGCAACCACTCTCTACCCTCAGACCCTAGGAGTAATTCTTTTTGATCGTACATGCTTTTAAGCGTCGCGGCAAACATCGTTGGTACCGCTAAAAAGAATGAAAACTCTGCTGCCGCTTTGCGCGTAAGTTTTTGGCTCAGGCCCCCGATAATGGTAGCCGCAGAGCGTGAAACCCCCGGAATCATGGCCAAACTCTGTATGGTGCCTATCAGCATTGCGGACTTATAATTGAGTGAGGGTTCGTCGGCTTGGCTTTCGTTAGACTCAAAATACCGATCGACAAAAAGCAATACCACACCCCCAAGCAACAAAGACCACGCAACAACTTGCACATTTTCTAGCAAGGCATCAATGTAATCTTTGGCCAACAGTCCGATGATTGCTGTTGGTACAAATGCCGCAAACAAAAGCATGTAGAATTGAATGGATTGCAAGAATCTTTGAAAATATACCAATACCACTGAAAGAATGGCGCCAAATTGAATGGCAACCGTAAAAAGTTTGACAAAGTCATCGGAGGCATTGCCCATAAAAGTAGAGACAATGATCATATGGCCGGTGGAAGAAATGGGTAAGAATTCTGTGAGGCCCTCTATGATGGCCAAAATAATTGCATCTAGAAAAGTCATGATTTAAGCTTCAGACTGATCGTTTTTATTGCGCTTCATGATGGCATAAAAAATGACAATGTAGCCCAAAACTATCAACATTGGAGCAAGGGTGATGCGTACATCACTGAAGAGTTCATCTTCCTTAAAAACCTTAGGGTCATCAGAACCCCCGCCAATCATGAGTAAGAAACCCAAAATATTGATTGCTAAACCAATGTAAAGCCACTTGTAATTGGCTGGGTCAAATCCGAAATGTTTAATTGGGTCTTTCATAGCTTAATACAAATCATCTAATTTCATACGAAGATACTTGTTTAAGGCAAACCAAGTGGAGATCATCGTAATAAATACACCTATTGCAAATAACAAACCAACGAGCATAGAGAAGCTCTCAAGGGTGTAGGAGATTTGAATGGTCTCGATTAGATTATTCAGTCCGTAAAAAACGGTGAGTAACAATGCTAGCCCGATGAGCGCCGAAAGCAAGCCCTGAATTAAGGCCTGGCCAAGGAAAGGTTTGCGGATATACATCGCCGTGGCACCAACCAACTGCATAGTTTTGATAGTGAAGCGTTTTGAATACAGTGCCAAACGAATGGTGTTGTTGATCATGGCAACAGCGATAATGATCAAAAGTAAGGCTACGGCCAAAAATAAAAGGGCAAACTGCTTGAACCCTAAATTGACATTCGATACGCTTGCCTTATCGTAATTGACCTCATCTATTTCACCTTTAAACCGAGTTAGAAGCTTGCGTTTGATTGCAGACATGCCGTTTCTGCTTGCAAATTCCATTTTAGGCTTAATTCCAATGGTTGGGGGCAAGGGGTTTTCGTCATCAAATAAGGCCAATATTTCTTTCTCTGCCTCGCTCTCTCCGGTAAATTCCTGAATGGCGCGCTCTGGAGAGATAAAAAACACCTCTGCAAATTCCGGCCAACCTTTGAGCTCTTCTTCAATTTGCTTGATGTCGGCATCATTGAGTTCGGACTTGAAAAAAATATCTGCCTGAAGGTTCTCCTTGGCCTGCTTTTCTATGGAGCGCAAGCCAAATATGCCTCCTAGAACCAAACCTATCATAAAGATTACTAGAGAAATTCCAATTACTGTCGAAACATAACCGGTGCGAATACCTCTTTTACTATAATTTGCCGCCTTTTTTGCCATGATTCAAATATATATCGAAGAAGTTTTGACTCTACTTTTTCTATGGATAGTTTTAAAGATTCAAATGTTTATTTATCCATTTTTGAGGCAATCGTCCAGCCAATGACAGCAGCTCTTTGTTTGGCTTGCTCGGCAAGTTCGCCTTCAAAAAGCTCGTCAACGGTTTGTTTGAAGAGTGCAAGCCATTGATCAAAATGAACTTGTTTGAGGGGCATATGTAGGTGTTTTTCAGTGACGTTGGTGGTATAACCCGCTTCTGAAAGCAGTGCAAAGCGCCAAAAATGTTCCATCTGAGGAAGATGCCTTGAAAAATCGAGTTTTGAAAAAAACGGAGCCAATAGTTCATCTGCCAATACTTTATCATAAAAGCTAGAAACGAGCGTATGGATATCTTCGGGGGTTTCGAGTGGTTTCATATTCAAATTTAAAGCGTTTTTTGCTTAATTTAGATTCCAAATGAACAAACTACTACTATTCCTTTGCTTGGGTTTTTATTTGCCTCAAATGGTACTTGCTCAGGCCTATACGGGCCATGAAAAACCGCAAATAAAGCCACAGCACAAAGCCGCCAATTGCCCACCACCTACCCATACTACCTTCATGGAGCTCAATAATGTTCGGGCCATGATACATACAGCTGGTAACCTTTGGCAGATACCCAATCAAAATTATTCGATGTATGAGGTGCCAAAAAATTCGGGCATCATGTCTTTATTCACAGCTGCACTTTGGTTAGGAGGCACTGATGTCAATAACCAACTCAAACTAGCAGCCTTGCGCTACCGCAATGGGCAAGACTACTGGACAGGGCCGCTTTCTAACGTTTACGCAGAAACGAACTATGACAACTGCTCAAAATTTGACAAACATTTCGTTTCTACACAAGACCAAATCAGAGAGTTCAATGCCTGGTACGAAGCAGGAATTGCCGACCAACAAAATGGCACCCAAACCCAAAGTGAACTTTTCCCGAATTATGTGGTGCCGAATATCATAAAAGAATGGCCTGCGCACGGCGATGTTTCCCAGGGGCAAGACTATTACCTGGCTCCTTTTTACGACAATAACAACGACGGACACTACAATTGGCAAGACGGAGATTTTCCGTGGTATGACATCAAGAAAACCAAGGACTGCTCCACGGAGCGTAAAATATCCTTGTATGGTGATTTAAATTTTTGGTGGGTAATGAATGACAAAGGAAACATTCATACCGAAACCGGTGCAGACCCTATTGGCATGGAAATCAGGGCTCAGGCCTTTTCTTTTGCATCCAATGATGAAGTCAATAACATGACATTTTATAATTATGAGCTGATCAATCGTGGTACGCAAACACTATACAACACATACTTCGGCTTCTTTACCGATGGCGCACTCGGCGACCCCTATGACGACTATGTGGGTTGTGATGTCAATCGTGGGTTGGCTTACTACTACAACGGCGACAATTACGACGGTGACAATTCTGGATTCAAAGGCTATGGATATTCCCCGCCAGCAGTTGGCGTAGATTTCTTTGAAGGCCCCTACCAAGACGACGACGGCATAGACAACGCTTTTGGAATTTGGGAAAACGAGGCCCTCAATGGAATTGGCTATGGCGATGGTATTGTAGACAACGAACGCTTTGGAATGCGTCGATTTTTGTATTATTCAAATACTACTAATGGGGCCAATCCTAACCAAACCGACCCCATTAATTCCGGAGACTACTACAATTATTTAAGAGGATTTTGGAAAGATGGTACCAAGTTCGTCTATGGGGGAAGTGGCCATATTTCTGATCCCGAAGCTGATCCAAATGTGCCATGTGATTTTATGTTTCCGGGAAATACAGACCCACTCGGTTGGGGCACAGGAGGCAACCCTCAACCAAACTGGACCGAACAAACTGCTAACAATACTCCCAACGACCGCCGCTTTGTGCAATCGGCGGGGCCTTTTATCTTGAAACCGGGAGCGGTCAATAACATTACAGTTGGTATCGTTTGGGCACGTTCTAGTGCCGGTGATCCATTTGCCTCGGTTGAAACATTGCGCCGGGCAGACGATAAAGCACAAGCGCTCTTTGAAAATTGCTTTAAGGTACTCGATGGCCCACATGCACCAGAGGTTCAAATTCAAGAATTGGCCAATGAAGTCATTATTATGCTTTCCAATCCGGTCAATTCAAATAATTATAAAGAAGAATACGAAGAATTTGACCCTTTCATTGTTGCCGCAGACCCCAATGCCGATAAAACTTACAATTTTCAAGGGTATCAAATTTATCAGCTCGCCAATTCAAAAGTATCGAGCTCAGAATTACAAGACCCAGACCAAGCGCGTTTGGTTGCCCAATGCGACATCAAAGACGGGATTAGTAAAATCATCAATTTTGAATTCAGCGAAGAGTTAGGCGCTTCTATTCCTGTGGAGCGTGTGAATGGCGAAGACAAAGGCATTCAACATAGTTTTAGGGTGCAAACCGATCAATTTGCCCAAGGCGATAAAAAGTTAGTGAATTTCAAACGCTATTATTACATGGCCATTGCCTATGCCCACAATAATTACCAAGATTACTCGCCTACAGACCCACTTGCTTTGGAGGGGCAGAAAAAACGCTACATTTCGAGTAGAAAAGCAGCCGTCGGAGAAGTAAAGCCCGTTGAGGCCATTCCACACAACCCTATGCCAGAGGCAGGCGGAACAGCGCAGCTCATTGCCTACGGTTCTTCGCCACAAATCACACGTTTGGATGGTTACGGCAATGGCAACCGCAGCTTGGAGTTGACAAAATCTAGCCTTGAAACCATTTTGGCAGATGGCTACCTGGCCAACCCAACCTATGACTATGGTTCAGGGCCAATCAATATCAAGGTGGTGGATCCACTCAACTTGGCAGATGGTTATTTTGAGTGCAAGTTCCGCAACTACAACGCGCCAAACATTGGCAACAGTGCCGATACGGCGAGTTGGGTCATTTACCGCTATGTGAGTAAAGAAGATATGACTGTATTGGATTCTGTCAGTTCAGAGCGCACGATTGCATCCGATAATGAGCAAATTATTCCACAGTGGGGTATTTCGGTTCAGATCTTCCAAAACAAGTATACAGGTATTGGAAACTTGGCATCTAAGTCTACTTCAATGATAGATGCAAGCATCGAATTTGCAGATTCTTCAAAACGTTGGCTCACAGGTGTCAAGGACAACGATGCGTATTTCCCAACCAACTGGGTACGCTCCGGAGATTACTCTCCAGAGACTACCGTTGGCAATGCGGGCTATGAATGTTTGCCTGATGGCCCAACATATTTGAATCCATGTAATTATCCTGACGAAGTAGGCGCAGATCCAACGCAAGCCTTCGAGCGCGTATTGGATGGTATTGTAGCACCACACCGCTTGGTAGGTTACCAGGCTGACTACATGCCACTGGCATACTACGGTACCTTCTCAGGTTCAAGTAAGCTCAATGCCTCGATTTCCTTCTTGCCGAGTGTGAATATTGTTTTGACTAGTGACCGCAGCCTTTGGACGCGCTGCCCTGTTGTAGAGCTCGGTCGCAACCAAGCACTCAATGTTGGCAACGCCAAGCCAGGTGCTCTGCGTCAGAGTCCAAGTGTAGATAAAAATGGCAACCCAGACGGAACAGGTACCGGTATGGGTTGGTTCCCGGGCTATGCCGTAGACCTTGAATCAGGTGCACGCCTTTATTTAGCCTTCGGAGAAAACTCTTTCTTGGGTGGTGAAAACGGTGCCGACATGATCTGGAACCCAACTGATCGCTTGGTGAGCAGCGTAGGTACACCGCTCATGGGTGGCATGCACCCAGTTTATGTATTTAGCTACAATCAGGCTGCTACCAATGGCTTTAGCTCTGGATTTAACTTCCCGGCTTATATTCCATCTGAGGCAGAAAATAGCGCAACGAACTTTGCTTACAACAAATACCTTGAGGTAGAAGGCAACAGCTCGGCTGCAAAAAGAGAGCTCTACGGCTCCATGACTTGGATCAGCTACCCCATGTTGGCCCCAGACCAAGAGCTACTCGCTACAGATGTAACGATCCGCTTGCGCGTCAACAAGGAATACAAAAACTTTGTGGGCTCAGGAGAAAACGGTGGCAAGCCCATGTATGGCTGGTCAATGAAAGACATCGCTACTCAAGTTGCTTCTCAAGACATGCTCAAAGAAGCCTTGGCTATGATCAATGTGGTGCCAAATCCATACTATGCCTTCTCTGAGTATGAGCGTACGCGCTTAGATACTAAAGTAAAAATTGTTAACCTTCCTGAGGTATGTACAGTTCGTATATACACAGCAAACGGTAAATTGGTTCGCACCTTCAAGAAGGATAGTCCTCAAACCTACATTGATTGGGATCTTACAAACCATAAAGCAATTCCGGTTGCAGGAGGTATTTACTTGATCCACGTAGATGTTCCAAATGTTGGTGAACGCGTATTGAAATTCTTTGGCGGCATGCGTCAGGCGGATTTACAAGGTATTTAATGACAGAATAGTTCGATAGTAATGAAAATGACATTCAAACAAATCTTATTAGGTGCAGGCTTTATTGCTGCATTTAATGCCCATGCCGGCAACGAAGACCGCGTAGGTTCTGCAGGTGCTTCTCAATTGTTAATCAACCCATGGGCACGTTCATCTGCATTAGCAGACGCTTCCTATGCAAATAGCAACGGGCTAGAGGCAAGTTATATGAACATTGCAGGTTTAGCCTTTACTGATAAAACTCAATTGAAGTATAACTATTCAAATTGGATGGGTAATGCTGGTATCGCACTCAACGGTGCAGGATTAGCACAGCGTATTTCAGATTCTGAAGTTTTTTCGGTAAGTGTTCAGGCCATGAATTATGGAGATATTCCAATAACTACAGTGGCAAACCCTGAAGGAAATATTGGATTTTTCTCTCCAAGATTTAATGTATTTAGTGTTGGATATGCCAAGGAGTTCTCGTCTTCTATTTACGGAGGAATCAACTTCAAGGTGATTTCTGAGAGCATTTCAAATCTTAAGGCCAATGGCATTGCCATTGATGCTGGGATTCGCTATGTTTCTGGCGAACAAGATCAGTTAAAGTTTGGGATCACACTAAAGAATGTGGGCCCGGTAATGCGCTACAAGGGTGACGGACTTGCACAGCAAGTTACCTATGTAAGTACTGGATATATCGCTTCATTAGAACAACGCTCGGCAACTTTCGAATTGCCATCGTTATTAGGAATAGGTCTTTCATATGATTTTATTTTTAACGAAAGCAATAAGTTGAATTTAGCCATGGGCTTTACGGCCAATTCATTTATGAAAGATCAATACCGCGTTGGTCTTGATTATGGCCTAGCTAAAGATAACATGGCTTTTAATCTTCGCGCTGGTTTCTGCTATGAAAATGGAATGTTCAATGAAGAAACACGTTCAAGTGCTTTCACTGGCCCAACTGCAGGTTTTTCTATTGATGCCTTGGTTGGTGAAAATCAAAATGCGCTAGGCCTAGAATACGCCACACGTTTTGCCGGAGTATTTGGAATGATTCATACCATTGGCGCAACGATCAGCATTAAATAATTTTATATTTTTGTTTATATCAAGAGAGCCCTAATAGGGCTCTCTTGTTTGTTTAAGTAAATTGAGTACTATGTCAGCAATCAATTATTACACAGCCGAAGGGCTACAAAAGCTTAAGGATGAACTTCATCACCTTAAAACAGTTCAACGTCCCTCGATTTCTGAGCAAATTGCCGAAGCACGTGATAAGGGCGATTTATCTGAAAATGCAGAATATGATGCAGCCAAAGAAGCACAGGGCATTTTAGAAATGAAGATTGCCAAGATGGAAGAAATTATTGCCAATGCGCGTCTCATAGATGAAACACACATGGACAATAGTAAGGTCTATATTTTATCTAAAGTAACGATTAAGAATCAGACCAATGGAATGGAGATAGAATACACCTTGGTAGCCGAAAACGAAGCTGATATCAAGGCTAGAAAAATTTCCATCGAGTCGCCGATTGGCAAAGGACTTTTGGGCAAGAAGGTAGGTGATATCGCCGATATCCAAACACCTGGCGGCATCATGCATTTTGAAATTATTGCAATAACACGCTAATGGCGAGTATATTTTCAAAAATAGTTTCAGGTGATATTCCCTGCCACAAAGTTGCTGAAAATGATGAGTTTTTAGCTTTTTTGGATATCATGCCATTGGCTAAAGGACATACCTTGGTGATCCCGAAAAAGGAAATGGATTACATATTTGATATCGAAACAGAAACCTATCAGCGTTTTTTTCTTTTTGCTAAAGAAGTTGCAGCCAAATTAGAAAAGCACATTCCGTGTAACCGCATTGGAATGAGTGTAATTGGCTTGGAAGTACCACATGCACACATTCATTTAATTCCAATCAACGAAGTAGGTGATATGAATTTTAGCAAAGAAAAGGTAGCAGTAGCATCACCGGAATTAGAAGAATTGGCAAGACTTTTGTTTGCTGACTAATTAAATTACTTCAGATGAAATTATTTTTATCTATATGCCTGGCTTTTATTCAATTTAGCTGGTTGGCCGCTCAACCTATGCGGGTATTATTTGTGGGTAATTCCTATACCCACTACAACAATATGCCCAAATTATTCGAAAATATGGCCCAAAGTAAAGGAATCCGAATTGAAGTAACCATGGATGCCAAATCAAGCCATACCTTCGAAATGCATTCAAAGCGTCCGGAGCTTTATGCTAATATTCGTTCAAAAAAGTGGGATTATGTGGTTTTGCAAGGCTTTAGTCGTGAATTAGCCCAAGACAAGGAGGTCATAGATTCTAGCAGTATTCCATATGTAAAGCAGTTGTTGGATTCCATTTATTCGAATAATAAATGTACCAATGTCCTGTTATATCAAACCTGGGGTTACGATGGCGGATTTCAAGACGATACCCTAGGCATTTCATGGACCTATCAAGAAATGTCTGACCGTATTCATCAGGGCTACCTTCATGTTTCTGAAATATTTAACCTCACAATTGTACCGGTGGGCAAAGTTTGGGAAACCATCAAAGAGAATAATCCACAAATCAATCTCTACCAGCCAGATAAACAACACCCATCTATGGCGGGTTCCTATTTAGCTGCGTCTTGTTTTTATGCGGCATTGTTCAAGACAGAACCAAACATAAATTTCATAGCCAGTTTGGATCGCAAACAGGCCGAGTATATCCAAGAGGTGGCGGGCACTGTGGTACTGCTCAATAAGCAACGCTACAAGATCAATCAAAATACAGTAGAAATAGATATTCGTTTAAATCCTGAGAATAAAAAAGTGGTTTACCTCAATGCCCTGTATCCTAATGCAAAAAGTGTGATATGGGAATTTGGCGATGGCATGACTGAAACTGCATTTCGTACAAGGCATGTTTATAGCAAGCCAGGCACTTATGAAATAAAAATCAGAGTTCAGGACGCCTGCGGAGACCGCATTTTGAAAAGAAAGGTGACCGTTTAAAGTTTAATACCAAATAGTAAGCTACTGTATTTTTTCATGGGCCAAAGAATAAACTTCAGCTTGGCCCGAATCCAGTCAATGTAATAGACGAAAACAATAAAGATAAGCCAGAACCCTAGAGTGTACGGTATTACTTCATAAGGGCCGAGCTTTTCATGTAAATAATCATTGATACCAAAGCGTATCACACTACCATAAAGCAGCATCATGTGAATCACATAAATACTGAGTGTGTTCTGTCCAATTTTTAAAAATAAATTTTCCTTCTGAATATTGAGAACATAGGTTTCGAGGGCAAGCAGTATGGCTAGCACAATCAATACCATTCCCAATTTTTCATAAAGCCAATCCATCTCATAAAGTGGAATGCTGCTCAAGAAGTCAAAAGATTGCATCCAAAGAAAAGTAGGCTTGATTCCGATGTAAATTAAAAACCCGAGTAAGGCAGTGCCAAAAATGACACCGTAACTTTTGACCTGTGCTTTAAACTTGTACAGCAAAGTGCCAAGCATGGCCCCAAACATGGTGTAACCCATTCGAGGTGTAATTGGAAATTCTGAATGTGGCCCGTGAAAAATATTCTGAACGAATGCAGGTGCATTGGTTGGCCAGTAGTGGCTTCCTAACTTGCCAAAAAATAAATAGGAATAAAAAAGCAGCAATCCTGCTATGAAATAATATATCCATAATGGAATAAAGCGTATGGCCCTATAAACACCATAAATCAATATGATCGTAAGAATACCAACGGCTATACATTGCAATACATGAAAGGCATAATATTGCAATAAATAACCCCAAAATAAAAGTTCAACAACGCGTTTTAATCCCTTTCTTACTCTTATGTTCTCCCAAAACTTCAGGTGCTCATTGCCCAGTAGCAAATAGGTAAAAACCAGGCCAGTGACTGTTAAAAATGTAGGTGAGGTAAAGCCGCGGATGAATTTCCATGTACTATAGGCAGCATAGGAATCATTTGCCCAAACTGCCGCCAAAGAGTCATGCACAAAATGCCCTTCTAGCATCAATAGAATAGCAACAGTACGTGCCATATCGATGAAATAGAGCCTTGTTTTTGTTTGAGGCAAGTGATTAACTGTTTCCATGGGCCTTTAAAATCGAGCGCAAGTTACGAAAGAATTGACGAATTGGCTCAAGTAACTGTACAAGCACAATAAAGAATGCTAAGAAGAGTGTTGCACCTAAGATGGCTTCTGCTGCACTTAATTTGTTTTCTAAAAAGGACCTCAGGCTAAAGCCTGTAATTGCGCCATACAATATAATTGCATGGACAATATAGATGGTAAACGTTTCTTGACCAACCGCCATAAAATAAGGATGCCGCCAGCGTTCAAATTGACTGATATATGTAAAACACATGAGCATCAATGAAATAAACAGCGTGCGGTCAAATGCCCAAAAATAACGGTAATGAAAATCAACATAATTATCGCTATAGATGAAAGTAAGGACCCAGCCAATGAAATAAAAACTACTCGCAATCAAAAATAAAAACCGGTAAATATTTCTAAAGGCTGTGCCAGTGCCAAAAATGGTAATATAATGTCCGAAACCGGCACCAAGGAATATATAGCCAATCCAAGGAAAAATTGAAAATCCTGTTTCTGGACCTTTGATCATATTTTGAATGATTTGCGGTGCCCACTCAGGAAAAAATCCAACATGCAATCGAATCAAAGGGGTGATACTAAAAATCGCAACTGAAATCAATAAATAAATAAGCCAACTGTATTTTTTCAAGCTAGAAATTAAAAAAGTCACAACTAGTAGTAGCATCAAACCAAAGCCTATGCATTGCAGAATGTGAAAACCTAAAAAATGTGGATTGAAATGCCCTCTGAAATAATAGGGAATGTATTTTAAGTTGATTTGCAGCAAATAGCCAATGAGCAACAAGCTAGCTGCCCTTTTCAAGCCTTTGTGAACTCGATTGAGTTTGAAGAAAGGCACCAGGTTTTTTTGCCATTCTTTGTGTAATAAAAACGTAAATACGGTTCCAGAAATTGTAAAAAACAAAGGCGCTGTTAGCCCTCTAAAAAACCCCCATATACTGAACGCAATACTTCCTGACGAGCCAGTTTGTCTTACTTGGTCCATGAAGAAGGGGTAGCTATCAAGGGTCATGGAAATAAAATGACCCTGAAGCATCATTAAAATTGCCACACTTCTACTGAAATCTAAAAAATGAATGCGCTGCGTAGAATTCAAGGCTAAGGTAGTTTTTGAGTTCGTAATGCAATGATATCGATGCGTCTTTCAAGCGATGCACCTTTTGAATAAACTGAATTCTTTTGGTCGTAAAAATCGTCACTGACTTTTTGATCAGCTTTATATTCACCCATAGGTTCTTCAATAAATTGCAATCGGAGCGGTGAAGTTTGCATGTAAGGCGCAAATTTGCCGTCATCGATTTCTTCAAAATAATTGACTATTGAGGCTATGCGCCGTTTGGTTAGATGCACATTGTAATCAGATTTTGCCAATGGACTTGCAAATCCCTGAACTACAATACTTACCTGTTCTCCAGATTTCAAAGCTTCCCAGACTTGCTCTTTAAATGTGGCCAAGTCATTCATTCCTTTTTCTACCTCCTCTTCAAAAAAAGATGCGAGCATAGCCACTTGTTCTCTTGCAGCAATGGAATCTCTACCTTCGGCAACCTTATCCAAATAAATAGGGAATTGACTTTTGTATTTTGAGAAAGTTTCTTCGTAGGTAAATTCAGTGTTTTCTGAGCTTGTCTTTGGGTTGGGGTGGTCGTTTTCAAAATACAAACGAATTGGCAACTCAAGTACTTGTATGCTTATAGAATTCGTTGAATCAGTCGGTAATTTAGGCCTTTGGAAAGCAGTATAAAACACATCGCTGCAACACGTTGGATGCGAGGCGTATAAACTACCTAGGCGATTTGAGCTTATAAAAGCAGTATCTCCTTGGCAAAAAAAGTACAGATCATTAGCTGGGCTATTGAAGGAGTGGCCTAGGTTGATTGGCGGACCAAAACTTCCGTCAGGCTCTAAATTGCTATAAAAGATATCAAAGCCACCAAAGCCGGCATGCCAGGTTGAAGAGAAATATAACCGTTGTGATAGTGGATCAAACCATGGAGATACTTCATTTTCAATGGAGTTGATACTCTGAAGATTTTTTTGCTCATACAAATGGCCAGCTTGGTCGATTTTTGCCATATACAAATCAATACCTCCAAGGCCTGACGCAAGTTGGGCTGCATATATCAAACATAAAGTATCCTTCATTTCAAACAAACAGGGCATACTTTGATATGGAGATTGTGTTGGAGAAATCTCATAAAGAGAATCAAGCACCCATGAAGTTATATTGGGCAGCAAGCGTACCATCCGACAACTCAATTGATCTGCGCGCCGTTGGCATTCGCTGCATAAGGCAAAACTGCTATCAGGTGCTACTGACAAGTTGCCATATTCATAATTCAATCTTTGATTGTCAATGAAAACCTCCGATGCAACTCGACTACCTTCATATCGGTATAAATTGATGCTGTAGTTTTTACTGAATATCAATTCTTCATCTACTCCAATGGAGTCTGACTTAAGAGCGCTGTATATGATTTGTTCATCTACAAAAGCATGGGCGAATTCAGCATCAATGGTGTTGAGGGGGTGAGCCTGTAGTTGATTTTGTAGGTTATTATCCACATATTTGAGTTGCTTGAGTACCCAACTACATGCCAAAACCTCTTGATTGGCTTTTAAATAACCATAAGTGGTTTTGTCTTCGGAAAAGAATCGCTTGGCCTCTTTGAATTGAGCCAAGGCCTCTTTATATAAGGCTTGTTGTTTGAGCATTAATGCATATTGAAGTTGCGCCCAAGGATAGCGATCCCCATCTGGATCTTGTTCAAATACTTTAAGATAAAATCTAGCAGCTGTTTTGTAGTCTTTGAATTGTGCATTGGTTTGAGCAATCTTCCATTGTAGGTCTATTGATGTAGGTTCGAGTTCAAGAGCTTGTTGGTAATATTTGAGTGCTTCAATATAATCTAGTGCTATTACTTGATGATCGGCATGCGCGACCCATTTTTGGACTTGTTTTTGCCCCCATCCTTGAGCCGCAATAAAAAGAAGGCAAATTAGATGAAATCTGGACATATTCTATATTGAATTGGGGCGGGTTGAAACTTACTAAAAACATAGCGCAAACTCAGCTCAAAGGCCCCTCGCCCTCGGCTAGCTGGCACTAAACTTGAGTAATTGAAATCATAAGAAATCCCGCAATACATAGGCCCTCTTGCGTAGCCAAATTGCAGGCAAATGGCATCCTTTGCTCGCCACCAAATTCCAGAGCTCAAAGAAATATGCTCGGAACTAGACCACAAATAAGTGCCGATTGCACCCAGCGTAAACTCTTTGTATGGACCTTGAAAATTTAACTGAAAACTGGGCTCAAGAGTCAAATTTGGCGTGTATTGGTAGCGGTATTGTCCAAAAAAATTCAAGCGTACATCACGTTGGGTGTTGTCTGCAAAAAAACTTTGATTCGGCCGGGTTAAATTATAGCAGCTCACACCACTTTGGATACTAGATTTTGTATTGATCAAGTGCTTATAAATTAAGCCAAAACCCAACATAGGTTTGAGCATTGAAGCAGTTTGAAAGTTTTCAGAAATTGGTGTGTTGGGGTCAAATATGTAGCCGTTGAACTGTTCATCAAAATAGAAGGCATTGCTGTTGAGTTGTCTTTGATTGAACCCTAATTGTACAGCAGCCCTTAATTCTTGTAGTTTGTTAATCTCAAAGGGTTTGCACCAGCTAAGTTGCAATTCATTGGTTTGGAATTTTCCATCACCAACTTGGTCGTGGAAATAGTTAAGGGCAAAACCATGGCCCTTGTATTTTAGATCGGCGGCAAGCGCAGTAGTTTGGAATGGAATACTCACACTGCGCCATTGGGTTCTGTAATTAGCAGTAAGACGCAAATCTTCTTGAAAATTTCCGGCGCCAGCTGGATTTTGGAATATGGGGTTGTTGTTGAATTGTGTCCAATGGATATCTTGACCAAAAACTGGACTTGCAAGCAAGATAAGAATGATGATCCTTAGGCGATTCACCTAACGAAGGTACAAAATTACGGGTTGCTCGTTGAAACAGGGATGATTTTTCCATTCATAAATGCACCAGCATGCATTGAAAAATCTGCAATAAATTCAGCCATGTGCTCGGCCGTAGTTGGTGCTGTAAATCCAGGAAAGGCAGCGCTGAGCATTTGGGTTTGAACAGCTCCTAAGCACAAGCAATTCATGCGTAAATCGGTATTTTTATACTCTTCGGCAAAAAGTTCAGTGAAGGCGCACAAGGCTGCTTTCGAAGTAGAATAGGCAGCCAATCCAGGGAATTTTAGGCTTCCTTGAAACCCCCCCATAGAGCTGATATTTACAATATGAGCGTTGCTAGAAAGCAGGGGTAAGAATGCTTGAGTAGTTTGCATCACACCAATAACATTGACCTGATAACTTTCTTGAAAATCCTCTTGGCTGAGCGCTTCGAAGGGTTTGTTGATCAATAAGCCGGCATTATTGATTAGGATATCAAATGAAGGTTTTAAGCCAAGGCTATGAATTTGATTCTTGACATTACTTGAAATATCTAGGGCAAAAGAATGCACATTTTTTTGAGTGAATTGCATCAGCATCTTGTCTAGATTCCTTGAAAATGCAAAGACCTCAACGTTTGAAATAGCAGCAAAATGAGCCACTAATGCCGCACCAATTCCTTGACTAGCTCCAATTATAGCAATTCTTTTATTCATCGTAATTAACGATTAATTCTTGACTTGTGGCATGTGCTTGGCAAGTAAGTATATAGCCTTCTGCCACCTCGTTGTCTGTGAGTGAATGGTTCATGCGCATCGAGGCACTCCCTTTAAGCACTTTGGCTCTACAAGATGAACAAACCCCACCTCTGCAGGAAAAAGGCGCATCAAGCCCAGCTTTTTCCGCTAGTTCTAAAATGCTTTTGTCAGTTCCCTGCATTTCAAATTGTGCAATTTCGCCATCAATCATTACCTTGACCTGACTTTTGCCACTAAATTGCTCGATTACCTCTGTTTGTTTGCTCGTGTTGCTAACAAAGAATAATTCTTTGTGTATTTTTTGCTCCGCGACCCCAAAAAAGGCGAGTGTTTTTTCAGCCATCTCTACCAACGCTTGAGGCCCACATAAGTAAAAGGCATCGGCTTGGAGCAGTGACAAATTTTGCTTGATTTGGGTCTTGAGTGCTGCTTCGTCTATGCGTCCAAAAATGGCACCGGCTTGATTTTCTTTTGAAAAATAGAGGTGAGTTGAAGTATTTGTTAACGATTGAATTTCGTTAAGGAATAAACTAGAATGCGCGCTTTTATTGCCATAAAACAAATGAAAGTGTGCTGAATCACCTGCAGTTTTGAGCATTCCCATAATGGGTGTGATGCCCGATCCGGCTGCAATGGCAACTACGTTTTTATTGTTGGGATTCCAAGTAAAATTACCCTCTGGTTCAAAGACTAACAAGCTTGTTCCCTTTTCAATGCGTTGTAGGTAATTGGATGCCTTACCTTTTTCAATGGCTTTCACGCCAATACATAGACCTTGTTTTTCGCCACTACAAATAGAGTAAGATCTTCTTAATTTTTCGCCATCAATATCGAGCTCAAGTGTCAGGTATTGACCAGCCGTAAAGTTGAAATTAGCTTGGAGCAGTGAAGGAATATCAAACTCAATTTGAACAGCATCATTAGTCAATTTTTCAACCGACTTTACCACTAGATGGTGTGCGCCTTTAGGCAAAGCATTGTTTTTGTTGGATTTAAATCTGTCGAAAAGTCCCATGGTTTAATCGTCAAAAGAAATTAGAATGTCACTGCTTTTCGGATGTGCCTGACAAGTAAGGACATAACCAGCTTCTACCTCTTCTTGGGTTAGGGCATAGTTGACATCCATCGATACCTCTCCACGCAAAACTTTGGCTTTACAAGTGCAACAAACTCCACCTTTGCATGCAAAAGGCGCATCGGCACCTGCTTTATATGCTGCATCGAGAATGGAAGGACCTTCAGATGATAAATAAAAGTCTGTCACTTCTCCATCCATAATGAGCTCAATGTGAGATTCAAATGCAGCCACTTTGGCTTCATTGTTTTGATTTGTCCGTACTACTGGGGCGGCATGAAAAAGTTCAAAATGAATCAAATTTGCTGCAAGGCCAAAGGCAATAAGCTCATCTTTGACAGCTAGAATCATTTCTTGAGGGCCACATATATAAGCACCATCAATAGTTTGATTATTTACAAATGCTTGGAGTAAGAGCGGAATGCGAGCCGCATCAATACGCCCTTTGAGTAGGGGCACTCCAATGTTCTCTCTTGAAAATATATGCACTAAATTCATACGGTCTAAATACTTGTTTTTCAGTGCTTCAAGTTCTTCACGAAATATGATTTCGTTCATGCCTTTATTGCCATAAAAAAGTGTGACCGTACTCAAAGGCTCTTCTCGGAGTATTGTTTTGAGTATAGAAATGATGGGTGTGATGCCCGATCCGGCTCCAACCAATAAATAATGTTGTTTGGCACTTGAATTAGGTTGAAATTTAAAATTACCCATTGGAGCCATCACTTGGAGCGAGTCACCAATTTGAAGTTGATGATTGGCAAAGGAAGAAAATTTACCGTCGGGGATCTCTTTAATAGCTACACGCCAGTTGTTTTCATGTGGAGCGCTACACAAGGAGTATGATCTGCGTACCTCCTCGTTGTCAATAATTGTTTTAAATGTGAGGTATTGCCCGGCCGAATACTGAAATTCAGCTTGCAATGCAAGAGGTACTTCAAAGGCCACCGAAACACAGCCTTCGGTTTCATGTTGAAGTTCGCTCACCTTTAAGGTATGAAAATTTGTTGACATGCTTTATAAATTCTGGCTCAAAAATACGCAATATTGCGCTAGGCTCAATGAACAATAATCAATGAACAAACTGACAAGAATCATGTTTTGAAGGCGTAGTTATTTTCTATATTTGTTTCATTGTAATTGATTGTACCATGACCCAAGCAGAACACGAACGCCATTTTAACGATAAAATCGCCAAAGAAATCAAGATCGAGCCCAATGATTGGATGCCCGATGAATACCGCCAGACCTTAATACGTCAGATTTCGCAGCATGCGCATTCTGAGGTAGTTGGTATGTTGCCAGAGGGCAATTGGATTACCCGCGCCCCCAACTTAAGAAGAAAAGCTGTATTACTTGCCAAGGTGCAAGATGAAGCTGGCCACGGATTATACCTCTATTCAGCGACAGAAACACTCGGTGCAGACCGCGAACAAACCATAGATGATTTGCATACGGGTAAAGCCAAATACTCGTCTATTTTTAATTACCCAGCTTTGACCTGGGCTGATATAGGCGCCATTGGTTGGTTGGTAGATGGTGCGGCAATCATGAATCAAGTAGCGCTCTGCCGTACTTCCTATGGGCCTTATGCCCGTGCGATGGTCAAAATTTGCAAAGAAGAGTCTTTTCATCAACGACAAGGTTATGAGTCACTCATGAAACTTTGCAATGGAACACCGCAACAAAAGGCCATGGCTCAAGATGCTCTCAATCGTTTTTGGTGGCCAGCCCTGATGATGTTTGGTCCTAACGATGCCGAATCCACGCATTCAGAACAATCGATTGCTTGGAAAATCAAGCGATTCACCAACGACGAGCTCAGACAAAGTTTTGTGGATGCCACAGTTCCGCAAGCCGAAATTTTGGGTCTTACCATCCCCGATGAGAACCTAAAATGGAATGAAGAACGGGGCCACTATGATTTCTCTGAAATCAATTGGGATGAGTTTTGGCAAGTGGTTAAAGGAAATGGCCCCTGCAATAAAGAAAGGCTGGCTGCGCGAATCAAAGCCAAAGAAGAAGGTCTATGGGTAAGAGAAGCAGCCAATGCGTTTGCTAAAAAACGCGCAATGAAAAAATCAGCATAACAACCTATACTATGTCAAATTCAGATTGGCCTCTTTGGGAGGTTTTTATTCGAAGCAAACAAGGCTTAAATCATAAACATGTCGGAAGCCTTCGCGCTCCAGATGCAACTTTGGCACTCGAAAATGCCCGAGATGTCTATACGCGCCGATCGGAAGGGATTAGTATATGGGTAGTAGAATCTGCGCATATCCATGCTACTGATATCGACCAAGCAGATGCATTTTTTGAACCCTCAGACACAAAAATATATCGCCATCCTACGTTTTATGAAGTGCCAGATGGTGTAAAACATATGTAAAAATGCAGCAGGATTCCTTATTTGAATATGTAATGCGCTTGTCTGATGACAGCCTCATATTAGGCCAACGCCTAGGAGAATGGTGTGGCCATGGTCCAATACTTGAGGAGGATATTGCCATTACTAACATTGCCTTAGATTTAATTGGTCAGTCGATCAGTTTGTATGATTTTGCTGCTGAATTGGAAGCAAAAGGTAGAAACCATGATCAATTGGCCTACTTGCGCTATGAAAATGAATACAAAAATGTATTGTTGGTAGAACAACCCAATGGTGATTTTGCCATGACAATGTTGCGCCAATTTTTCTTTGATGCTTTTCGTTTGCCTTTGTATGAGGCCTTGATGCAAAGTCGTGTAGCACAATTGGCCGCCATTGCGGCTAAATCGGTAAAAGAAACACGTTATCATCTCAAGCACAGCTCTGAATGGGTAATTCGTCTAGGCGATGGCACCGAAGAATCGCACATGCGTGCTCAAGCAGCAATTGATCACCTGTGGCGTTATACCAATGAATTATTTTATGAAAACGCCCATGATCAGCGCCTGCAAGAATCAGGAGCCGTGCCTCTAATGTCTGATATAAAAGAAAAGTGGCAAAAAACTGTACATGAGGTACTGCAAGAAGCAACTCTTCAATTGCCCTCCAATAATTGGAAATTTGATGGCGGAAGAGAGGGCCGACATTCTGAGCATATGGGTTATATTCTTTCAGATTTACAATACATGCAAAGAGCCTATCCTAATATGGAATGGTAGAAGCAGCTCAAATAAGATTGCTTTTAGAGCAGGTCAATGACCCTGAAATTCCTGTATTATCCGTTTTGGATCTTGGCGTAGTTCAAAAAATTTACCTGGAGGCCAATCAATGGATCATTGAACTTACGCCCACCTACAGTGGCTGCCCTGCGATGCAACAAATCGAAGCAGATATCCTTTCAAAATTATCAGAGAACGGCATTGAAAATGCCCGTGTCAAACATGTCTTGAGCCCCGCCTGGACAACAGATTGGATTTCTAAAGAAGGCAGACAAAAACTTCTTTTATATGGCATTGCACCACCCGTTGATGAGGTGGATAAATCTACACTTTTTGCCTCAGGACCAACGGTCAACTGCCCGAAATGTTCAAGTACGAATACACGCATGGTGAGCTTGTTTGGAAGTACAGCATGCAAAGCTCATTACCAGTGTACAGAGTGCTTGGAGCCCTTCGATTATTTCAAGTGCTTGAAATAGATTAGCCACACCAATCTATACTTTGTTTGTGTGAATATGTATTTTTTAGTACTATGTATTGCATAATACATTATAAAACATATATCTTTGCATAAACTTATTTGAATGAATATAGAAAACACACAATCTCAGATGCGCAAAGGCTTACTTGAGTATTGTATTCTAGGCATTTTGAATGCGCAAGAGGCGTATCCATCAGAAATACTTGATAAGCTGCGAGAGGCTCAACTTTTGGTAGTAGAGGGAACAGTTTATCCCTTACTTACAAGATTGAAAAACATGGAACTATTAAGTTATCGCTGGGAGGAATCTAGCGCTGGCCCTCCACGAAAGTATTATTCATTAACAGCAAAAGGCCACAAATTCTATGCTGATTTGGCTACCACATGGAATGAACTACAGCAAGCAGTAAACTCTCTTACCCAAAAAAAATAAACAAAGATGAACAAAACCATTTCTATTCATATTCAAGGCTTTGCCTTTTTACTAGAAGAACAAGCATATGAGTTGCTTCATAAGTATCTCAATGACTTGGCAACTGTTTTAAAACACGAACTGGGTAAGGAAGAAATATTACAAGATATTGAATTACGGATTGTAGAGCTTCTTCAACAGAAACTTGTCAAGGATATGGTCATACAACAAGATCAAATCCAGCGCATCATACAATTGTTGGGAACACCAGAAGACTTCGGTGCAGAAGGGGTTTCGAGTGAAGTGCCGAAAGTTGAAAAAATGCAAGCTGCCAGCACGGCACAAAAGCGTTTTTTTAGAGATACAGATAGTGCCATACTTGGTGGCGTGGCAAGTGGCGTAGCCGCCTATTTTAATCTAGATGTGGTATTGGTAAGGGTGGGGTTCGTTTTATTCACTATGGCTTTTGGTTCTGGTATCCCGCTGTATCTACTGCTATGGATTGTTACGCCCAGGGCTAAAACGGCAAGTGATAAATTACAAATGAAAGGAGTTCCGGTAAATGTAGAGAGCATCAAATCAGAATTCAAAGAAACAGCAGAGCGCCTTGAAAAAAAAACAAAAAAATGGTCTGATCATTTGCGCCCAGATGCTGCAGTAAGCAAATCAACTAAGCGTTTTTTAAACTTTATACTCAAGACCATGGGTGCAGTATTTGTATTTTGGGGCTTCTCGAGTCTGATCAGTGTGCTTTTTTTTCTTTTCATTGACCCACATTGGATTCCGGCTCAAATCAATGGTGAGTTTACCTCCTTAGGTGAGTTAGGAAAATTATTTTTTGAGACGACACAAATTCTAGATTTCCTTTATTTAGGTAGTGGGTTGTTGACGATTTCAATCGCTTTGTTGAGTATTGCCATTGGTATTCGTTTGCTTATGCAATTGAATCGAGGTTGGTTTCGCGCAATTTTGGCCTTCCTAAGTGCAAGTGCAATCATTGGTGTCATCATTCTGACGATTGTTACCATTAGCACCATTAAATCCTTTGCCGTTGATGGTTCCTTGAGTGCTGAAGTGGGAACATACCATGGAGATTCTTTGCAATTAAATATCGATACAGATGTTCAATCCTTGACTTCCAAACCAAATCGGTTACAGAAATATTCGGGCAATTTTAAACCCATCCAAAGTCCCAATCAAGGTCTGTTGTTCGCTGAAAATGGTCGGATTTATAACGGAGGCATAGCAATTGAATATACCACAAGTGATGACAGTTTATATCATATAGGCGTAGAGAAGAAAGCAAATGGTTCGTCTTATGTAAAAGCTAACCGCAGGGCTAGTCATATTTATTTTCCGTTGCACTTAAATGCCAAGGGCTTGAACTTTTCGAGTGGTTTTTCATTTCCTATCAAAGACCGCTACCGTGATCAAGAGGTGGTGCTAAAAATCGCAGTTCCAAAGGGAAGGGTGGTTGTGCACAAGAACAGGATTGTTTACCCCTATGCAAGCCAAGATATTTCCGATCAGATGCATGACCATGCTTTTGTATACAGCAATGGAAATTACTCAGCGTGGTAGGTTATTGCGGTCTTTTTGAAGTCTTTGAGCGTCGAGCCAGTAAATAAGTTTGAATGAGAAACTATTCAGTGCGCTATTTTGCAATAATTGGCTGAGGTCTTGCCAATAGGCAATATCTACGTCATTTTTTAAGTTAAAGACTGCATTTTTCCAAACAATATTAATTTCACTACCGGGCATAAAAACCCAGCGGTACATAAAATCTATCGTAAAGGCATTATAATTGACATCAAATGCAGATTCATTATTGGCTGTAAGTCCATTGAAAGAAACAAGTTCATTCAAATAGCCGCTTTCTTCCAAAAGGAAATATTTGGCGTAGTTGAGTACCGACCTGTAGTGCCTTAGGCGCAAAGTGGTAGACATGCGGTTGGTCAATATATAATCTACGGAAAGTGACTGAATAGTCGTATTGCGATCGCGCTCACCAAATAAAATTCCATCCACATTTTGAACTGGTTCAGCAAATGCAATGGCATATCCTAGAGAATGTTGCTGCAGTTCCTTTTCTAGCCCGTATGTTAGAAAAAAAGCATCCGTAAGCCTTAGTCTTGGGTTGAAATTGTATGCCACTTGATTCCAAGCTGATTGAGCGTAACCAACGTAATTTACCCCCATATCAATGGCTATTTTGCGCTGGTAATTGGTAGAAAGCCAGTAATTTACATAGGTATATGTAGGAATATTGAATACGGCCCCCCAAGTGCGAGGTTCAAAATAATCTTTACTTTCAACAAAGCTAGTTCCTATATTTCCTCCGGTGGCATTGAATTTCTTGCTTACCATAAAAAAGGATAAATTTCCTTGACTAGAGGTAAAATTATTTGGGGCATATAAATAACTCTGTGCAAAAGACAAATTGGTATTCCATTTCATGAGTTTTTCCCACTTTGGAGAGAATTCACGATAGGCAATTCGTGCTTCAATGATTTTTCGGTTATTATTGTAGTTAAAACCAAGATCATTGGGATCATAGGTATCGGATTCTTGAAGGTAGCCAATACCACCTATGAGAGAACCCCGTTGCTTTTGCAAGTTTAAATTCAAATTATGACCCAAGGTGTTTTGTGCGTCTAATTGTGCGGATAGAATTCCTTTGGCGTTGAAATTATAATTGTTATCGGCAGTATTTATATTCACATTGAGCGCTGTCACATTTGCGTCGTAGAAGGTGCCTGCCCTCCAGACATTGGTATTGGTAAAGGTTACTGATGAGTTATTCTTTAAGTTTTGATCAAAAACCATAACGTTATAATTGGTCAGTGGCGAAGTAAGCACTTCGCGTTTGCTTTGATCTAGGGTCGAAACAGCCGTCCCGTATTGGGCGGCGTTAATGGCATTAAAAACACCAATTCCTAATCCATTTTTATTTCGTCCGGAGATTTTTGAAGCGTTATACAATTGTGATGCACCAGGCCCATTTTCAAGGTATTCGCCCTCTTTTAATAAGGTTTGAGAGACTTTGCTTGGGGTCTGAATGCCTATGCGCCTTGAGTAGAAAATACCAGCTTTGTTAAATAACTCCATCCCTTCGGTAAAGAATTGGCGGTTTTCGTTGAATTGGACTTCAAAAGGCGTCAAATTTAAAACCTGTTGGTCATAAACAACTTGTCCGAAGTCTGGTACCAATGTAAGGTCCAAAGTAAAAGCTTCATTGAGTCCATATTTGATATCCATTCCACCATTGAAAGACTTTAAATAGCCTTTGGAATTATCGCTGTTCTGGAATTGCTCCGCATAGGTAGAGATATAGGGTAAAATTGCCAATCTAAGTGGGGGTTCAATCCCTTTTAAACCAATTATGTCCCCACTTTCTAAGAGCATATTTTCCAAATCCGGATTGACAGCCACCCAAGAAGATTCCTCGCGTAATCTAGCTATTTGTCGTCCAAAATTTACTCCCCAATCTTGTACCTCTTTTTGTGGAAAGCGCAGTGCTGAGTATGGAATTCTAATTTCGGCGACCCATCCATTTTCAACAACTTGAACAGCGCTATGCCAAACTAAATTAAGTTTGTCGTTGTAGTCATTGGCCAATATTTTAGCATCGAGTTGAACACCTCTGCTTGTTATACCAAAATAGAATCCGTTTTGATTGTCGTTGTAGGTGTCTAGGAAAATACCGACGATATCGCAATTGGGATTGTAATCATCTCTTAGAGAGAGCACCTTTGAAATCGAATCAGTAGGGTCTTCACAGAAAAAAGCAAAATAGACGGCATCTTGATCATAAAGTAATTGAACCGACGTTCTACTCTTAGAGGCCTGACCTGGCAGGGGTTTGATTTGGGTAAAATATTCAAAGTTGGGTTGCCCTTGCCACGCAGATTCTAAAAGTTGGCCGTCAATGGTAATCTTTTCGGAAATACGCAGGGCTGCCAATTCTTTTTGTCCATTTAAAATGAAAAAGCTGCAGGATAATGAAATAAGAAGCAGAAGGTAATGCAAACGCATGGGCAAATTTAATATTAAGTTCGTAATTTTGCAGTATGGGAACTTTTGATGCACTTCGAGCTCAGCTCGAACAACAAGAATGGCCGAATTTATACATGTTTAAATTTATTGTTCCCAATGACAACCATCATTTGGCACAAGTAACCGCGCTGTTCAATGCAAATAGTGAAATCAGTTATCATCATTCAGGCAAAGGCACTTATGTAAGTCTGAGCGCAAAAGAAGTGATGCTGAGTGCCGACGACATCATTGCCGTATACGAACGTGCTGCCCTCATCCCAGGTATAATCTCTCTTTGATCCATGGAAGCTGCTGTAAAATTTTTATTTGTTTCATTTTTAATTCTTCTTGCAATTATAGCTTACAGGGCTTTATTGCGCAGATTCCAAAAGGGCCAAATTCAACACAAAGACTTTTGTGAGTTGTACACTTTAGATCAAGACCCAGCCAAGGGTGAGTTGTCATTTTATTTTATTTGTCCTGCTCCGACCCATGTCCGGTTTTGCATTTGGCAGCACAATGAATTGATTGTAGAGTTGGCTGATAAAGAATTTGAAACCGGAGGAAATATCCTGCGCTATGATAGCTCCAAACTGGAAAACGGGGTTTATTATTACGGCATCATTACCCCAACTCAGGAAACTAAAAAACGGATGATGCTCGCAAACTAAGATTCGTCGGTTTGCTTCTCTACCTTGATACGAGAAGGTTTTCGAGGAAGTTTGTATTTGGGTTTGTGAAAATCACTTTTATATCCGTCTGTTTTTTCAATACGGTACACTAAGCCTAAACTATATTGGGCATAAGATGCCTTCCCCAAGATGTCGACCAACCCAAATTTGTAAACCCCTTGTGCTTGAACCCCAATTTGTTTGCTCATCCAAAAGGTACAACCCGCAGATAGATTGACTGTAGGGGTAAGGAGTGGTGCACTTTGTTTTGGATCTGCTGATCGAAAAGTAAAACCTGCTCCGGCGCCTAGATAAGGATCAATGGCACCACGTCCTAATTGCTTGTAAAATGAATATTTGAGTGCCACATCAAAATAGGTCAATAAGCCATTGACGCCTATCGAGTCATTGACTTTCTTTGTGGCGTCATAAGCTTGCCCACCGAGCACCCCTTCAGCACTCCAACCATTGTAGATATAGCGATCTGCGTATAATCTGGATGGAAAAGGCAAGCCATGCAATTGATCAATTGGCATTGGATTTAATTCTTTGCCGTCATCATCGGTGCTAGTCCAGGCAATGCCGAATTGCCAAAAGTAATTGTCACGGTTCGTAATCATCTTATCAGGTTGCGCCCAAGTAGATGAACAAAAAACGATGAGGGTTAGGAAAGATAGGAGTGCAAATTGTCGCATAAAAGTTATTATAGGTGCAAATTTAAACATTAATATATGCCCGTGACTCCCTTAGTAATAAATGAATTGACAATGATTTGTTGATGTACCATATGCTAATTATTGAGTAAATTTGACGGCGATGGCGAAAGTCAAAAAATATGATCTCTCCCTTGATGAGGAGCAACCTTTCGAAGTATATGGAATTTCTACAGCATTTGCCGATTATCGCCTTTGCTGGGAGCTCAATCAATGTTTAGAGATTTTACTTGAAAAGCAAAATGACCCTTTTGAATTTTATCTACCTAAGTTAAAATCAAAACATCCGTTCAATTATTTTTTATTCGAAAATCATGAGCTACTCACTAGATTTTATTTGATAAAAAACAAGCAAGAACAACAACATCTTTATGCGGATAGGCCAATGATAGATTTTTTTTTGGTGCTTAAGGAGAATTTTTCTCACCAGCCAAATGAATTAATTGAAAAACTCAGAAACATAAATGGTGTTGTTGCCGTATTTGAATTCAACCATCAAGAATTTGACATCCTAGATTACCTTACAAGCTGATATGAAAAAAACAAAAATAGTGGCCACTATGGGCCCTGCCTCTTTAAAAAAGGAAATTCTCGCCGACATGATGCGTGCCGGTCTCAATGTTTGCCGTCTGAATTTTTCACACGGCAGTCATCAAGATCATGCAGGCGCAGTAGCACTCATTCGCGAACTCAATGATGAACTTGGCTTGAATGTAGCGATATTAGCCGATCTACAGGGACCTAAAATCCGTACTCATGAAATGGAAAACAACGGCGTGCTTATTGAAGTGGGCCAACAGATAGATGTAGTGGTAGAAAAGGTGCTTGGCAACAACCAAAGATTTTCAATCAATTATAATTTATTACCTCGAGATGTCAATCCAGGAGAGCGTATTTTGCTAGATGATGGCAAACTTGTGCTCGAGGTATTGGAGACTGATAAAAAAGAAAGAATTCGCTGTGAGGTGATTCAGGGTGGTTTGCTTTGTTCTAAGAAAGGAGTGAATTTCCCCAATACCAAGATTTCTATGCCTTCTTTGACTGAAAAAGACATCGAAGATTTGAATTATGCACTAAAATTGGGTGTGGATTGGATTGGTTTGTCATTTGTGCGCACAGCCAAGTGTATTTCAGATTTGAAAGAGCGCATTGCCAAGAAACGCAGTATTGCCAAAGTAGTGGCAAAAATAGAGAAACCAGAGGCCTTAGAAAATATCGATGAAATTATTGAACTAAGCGATGCGCTAATGGTTGCACGTGGTGATTTGGGAGTCGAAATTCCATACCAGAATGTGCCATTGATGCAAAAAATGATCATCAGCAAATCTATTTCAAAAGCAAAGCCTGTGATTGTTGCCACCCAAATGATGGAATCTATGCTCAATAGTTTGACTCCGAGTAGGGCAGAGGTGAACGATGTTGCCAATGCGGTTCTTGATGGTGCCGATGCTGTGATGCTATCAGGTGAAACCTCTGTTGGGAAATACCCCGTTCAGGTAGTACAAACGATGGCCAACATTGTCAAGGAAATGGAACAGCATCCAAGTATGTACCACAAAGAAGAATTGCCTCCAAAAGGGAGCCCACGCTTTATTTCAGATTCCATTTGCTTTAATGCCTGTCGATTGGCACAGCGTGTAGAGGCCAATGCGATCATTACCATGACTTTTTCTGGCTACACGGCCTATAAAATTGCTTCCCAGCGCCCAGCAGCTCCTATTTTTGTTTTCACTCATAATAGAAAAATTCTGACGCAGTTGAATTTAGTTTGGGGCGTTCAGGCTTTTTATTACAACAAAAGAATCTCAACAGACCATACCATTGCAGACATCAAGCAAAACATGAAGGAAAATGGTATACTGCAAGTAGGTGATGTTGTAATCAACGTGGCATCTATACCACTCGAAGATCTTGGAGGCTCAAATATGTTAAAGTTGAGTTACGTAGATTAACGGAGACCAAGGCAACTATTTTACCTTAACTTTGGTGTATGAAAGCCAATTGGCACCTACGCCCTCAGGAACCTACCGTTGAAACCAAAGCACTGGCAACGGCCCTGCAAATTCCTGAATTTACTGCTCAATTGTTGTTGCAGAGAAAAGTATCTTCCCGTTCTGAGGCGGTTTCTTTTTTCAATCCAACCAAAGAGCCCCTGCATAATCCATTTTTAATGCAACATATGGATCGGGCTGTTAGGCGCTTACAACAAGCCATTGCCAACCAAGAACGCGTTTTACTTTATGGTGATTACGATGTAGACGGCACTACTGCAGTTGCCTTGATGGCCGAGCAACTCTCAAATTTTGGCTTACAATGCCAGACTTATATACCTGATCGCTACAAAGAAGGTTATGGCGTTAGTAACCAAGGGATTGAGTTTGCCATTAGTGAAAAAATCCAATTGCTCATTACCCTAGATTGTGGAATCAAGGCCCAAGAACAACTCGCTATGGCCGCTAAAGCAGGTATCGATAGTATTGTCTGCGACCATCACCAGCCCGATAGCATTTTGCCTGTTTCTATTGTGCTCAATCCCAAACAAAGTGATTGCAAGTATCCATTTAAAGAACTTTCGGGTTGTGGAGTGGCATTTAAATTACTTCAAGCCCTTTATTTGAAAAGTAATATAGATGCCAATGTATTGTATAAGAGTCTTGATCTGGTTGCACTTTCCATTGGGGCAGATATTGTGGAATTGAGAGATGAAAACCGCACGCTGTGTGCTCTTGGGCTTCGTCAATTGAATGCGTCACCTAGGCCTGCATTATTATCTATATTGGCACTTGCGTCAAAAACTTTGCCTTTGTCGCTGCGCGATGTAGTATTTACAATTGCTCCAAGGATCAATGCGGCGGGCCGTATAGCCAGTGGCCAACGCGCAGTAGATTGGTTGCTTAGTACGGATCAGAACGAGATTGAGGCCTTGGCTCTTGCCATTGACACAGACAATACTACCCGCCGAGCACTAGACCAACAAACCACTCAAGAAGCCTTGCAGCAAATAGCAGCCGACCCAAGCTATGCCACCAAGTACTCAACTATCGTTTATAGCCCAAGTTGGCACAAAGGTGTGGTAGGAATTGTGGCCTCTAGACTCATTGAAACACATTACCGTCCCACTATTGTTCTGACAAAGTCCAATGGTTTATTAACAGGTTCAGCGAGATGTATGGAACCTCTAAATCTGTATACGCTTTTGGAATGTTGCCAAGAGCATCTCATCCAATTTGGGGGCCATCAATTTGCGGCTGGCCTTACTTTAGCCCCCGCATCATTCAATTCATTTAAAATAGCATTTGATGCTGCAGTGCAAAAGCAATTGAATAATCAAATGCTAGTGCCTAAAATAAAGATAGATACAGAACTATTATTTTTAGAACTAGGGTCCAATCCAAGTATTCACTTCACTAAAATCCTTCAAATTTTAGCTGCCTTTGAGCCCTGCGGCCCTGGCAATTTACATCCGATATTTATTACTAAAAACTGCTACATTCAGTCTATGCGTGTGCTCAAGGAAGCACATTTAAAACTGGTGCTTGTTCAAGATGGCGCGCTCATTGCATTGGATGCAATTGGTTTTCAGATGGCACATTTTGAAAGTCAACTTGCCGAAGGAGTAGCTATAGATATTGTTTTTCAAATCACGTCCAACACCTACAGATCTAAAACCACACTCCAACTCCTTATTCAAGATTTGTGCTTGAGCGCATAACTTTGTGTAAGTTTGCATTATGTTCACAGGAATCATCGAAGAAATTGGCCAAGTAACTGCTATTGTTAAGGAGGATACAAATATTCATTTTACCATTGCATCGCAACTATCGGCCGAATTGAAAATTGATCAAAGTGTTGCTCACAACGGCTGTTGTTTGACTGTAGTGGCTCAAAACAACTCCGACCATGTCGTGACAGCCATTCAAGAAACACTAGATAAGACCAACCTTGGCTCCTGGCAGGTAGGCACCAAAGTAAATCTAGAGCGCTGTATGCAACTCGGTGGCCGCCTAGATGGACACATGGTGCAAGGTCACGTAGATGGAGTGGGGATTTGTACAGAAGTTGCAGATGAGGAGGGCTCATGGCGTTTTACATTTGAACACTCAAAAGAGTTCGTCACAGTTGAAAAAGGTTCAATAACGGTTAATGGTACTAGTTTGACTGTTGTCAATTCACAGGCAGGTCATTTTTCAGTATGTATTATTCCTTATACCTATGCCCACACTAATTTTCATGACCTACGCGTTGGCGACCGAGTTAATTTAGAATTCGATATTATTGGTAAGTATGTGGCTCGTTATTTGGGTCTTCAAGCTAAGTAAAGATATGTTCAAAAGAAAAGGCGGCCATAGGCCGCCTTTTGTGTTTTAACAAAATGATTTTTCAAGGATCTTAAGTACTTACTCTTTGATGCCCAGTACTTTTTTGGCAACAGGGTCATTAGGCTCAACTTCTAGAATTTGCTCAAAGTATTGCTTAGCAATTTCTAAGTCCTTTTGTTCTGATTTTGAATAATAGTCAGCGCAATAACGAAGTGCTTCGAGAATAAAGCTCTTTTTAGTAGGCTGTTGACGGTCTTCAGGCTTCACAACATCGGCAACCTTTAAATAATAAGGAAATGCCATCCAGTTTACATTTACACCTCCGCCAAGGGTATCTAATTTATAGTTAGAACGTGCTCTATATATGTAGGCAGGCACATAAGTAGAGTCGTTATCTATAACGATTTGAAAAATGCTGTCCGCAACCTTATAGTTGTTTAATCCAAAATAATAAGCTTTTCCTAGATCATATTCTTCATAAGCCATTAGTTTTCCATTCTTTTCTCTGCGCACATCATATGCAGCTACTACTTTTTGGTAATCTTTGGCTTTGACATACATTTTGATGAGCTCAGAAGATAAATCCTTATATGCAGTTTCACTCAAATTGACCGCCTTTTCGTACTCTAAAATAGTTAGGCTGTCTAGACCTTGCTGCTGGTATATCAAACCACGCACTTTGTAGTCTTGGTAGTTGATTTTATCTTGAGGAACCATACTAAAGAAGCGCTCAGACGCTGCAAGAGCTTTGACGAGATCAAGAGAGTCTTTGGAATCTGCCAAGGCGAATGCATACATACGCTCGGTAAAGAAATTAGAGAATCCATTGGATTTCAGTAAATCTAATTGCGCGAGTAAGCTTGGATATTCCTTTGCGGCAAAAAGTGCATTGGCATAACGGTAGCGAGATTCTAAATTATTATTGAGCTCAAGGTATTTCTCCCAGTTTTCAATGGCCTTGTCATTTTTGCCAAACATCATGTATAGCTCTGCATTCAGACGGTAGGCCGGCGCATAGGTTGGGTCAATGGCTTTGGCCTCATTGTACATTTTATCGGCCTCTTTCTCATTGCGTGCACGTTGATAAATGAGCGCTTTGCGAACAATTCCTCTAGGTGAAGTTGGATTGATCACAAGAACTTGATTGTAGGCCTTTAATGCTTCTGAGGCATCTGAAGAATTTCTTGCATAAAGTGCATCACCTTTCAAAAGGTAATTCTCTTCGTTTTTAGGATCTTTTACAATGGCCTCTTCGAGCAAAATCAGTGCTTCGTCAATATTTTTTGTTGGAGCTTCAACATAAATCTCAGCAATTCCACGAATCACCTCAGCTTTTTTAAGCTTGTCTTTTTTAGTCATCAATAAGGCCTTGGCAAATTCTGCTTTTGCTTCAGTTGCTTTCCCTTCTAGCCACAATACTCTACCGTAGCCAACTAGTGGCATAGCACGTAATTTATCCACTTCATAACCCTTGCGCCACATCATTTTGGCTGAATCTATTTCTTCCATTTCAAAATAGCAGTCGCCGTAGTAGAAGTAGTTTTCACCATTGATAGGGTCTGCAGCAACTAATTTTTGAAAATCATTGATTGCATCGCGGTAGCGTTCATTTTCTGTTTTGGCTTTTGCCTGTTGCAAGGTCTGCGAGTAGCTCAGACCAGTGATCAGAAGCGTACTCAGAAGTAAGGTGCGTTTCATGTTTATTTATTTTGTTTTGCGGCCAAAAATAGCCTTCTTTTTTTGGATACAAAAATTGTGCCCTTTATTATTTTGTTATTATTGTAAAACAAGTCTTATGGGTGTAAGTGCTGGCACTAATCCTGATTTTTGAATGATCAATTGACCTTTGTCGTCCTTTTTCATGAAAAGAACAAAACCGGTATTCAACCCAGATCTTCGCCCTTTGTTGATCACCCAGATGTCTCGGATGAGTGGGTATTCTTTGGTGTAGATCATCCCAGCGTAGGGTTTGTAGGCGTTTTGAGGCTTGTCTTGATAAACTGCAGCAATTCGCAATCCGTCCATAAAAGCCATAGAGGTGGGGTCATCTTGATCTGCAATCCAATTGAGTCCAATCAGACCGATGGTGCCGGGATGGCTCTTGACATAATTAATTACTTCTTCATTTGAATTCAAAGCTGAGACCCTGTCTGCCAATTGATTAATGCCCAACATATTGGTCATGAAATTGAAATTTGCAGAGCCTTTCTGATCAAAGACAATTTGAGTGATACTTTGCCCGGAGGGAAGTTTGGTGTTGTTGTTTGAAAGCAAACTCTTGATTTGAGCAATGCTAAGCACTGTATCGGCCATTGTGGGGTGCATGATGAGTACAACTGCATCAGTGGCAATTTTATCGCTTCTGTACGAAACATTTTTACTTTTTAAAAAGGCTTTTTCTTCGTCATTGAAATCTCTTGTGATGACAATGGTTTTGGTTTTATTCCGATAAAAAGCCTCAATGATTTGATCTTCTGCACTGTAAATTGCCTTGATTGATGCCTTTGGATACTGGCTCATGAAAGTTTCAATGCAAGTAGTAAAGAGCGGCTTAAAAGATTCTTCTACATAGAGGTGTGTTTTGCCGCGTCCGTGGGCATCTTTTTGATAGACAAAAGGATTGTTGTTACTGTCGCAAGAGGTAAAACAAACTGAAATCAAGAAAAAAATTAAAATTCGCATCATTATTTTTGATTTGATTTGAAAGCGTTGTAAACGCGCCAACCACGGAATAGGCCGTAGCCGATAAAAACAATACTAAGTACACGACTTCGCCAAGTTTCCATTTCAAAAACTTGGGTGGTGATTAACAAGAATGCAAATCCTAAGCAGAGCACCACGACCAATAAACCAAGGGAAAGTTGTATGTATTTCATGTTATGCTTTAAAAAAAATCCCCATCGAAATGGGGATTGTTAAAGATCGATTCAGGACTATTGAGTGTCGTAGATGATTGGAACACGCACCCAAAGGCGGACTGGTCGGCCAGCGGTTTTGGCTGGGGTCCATTTTGGCATGGCGTTGATAATTCTAAGGGCCTCCTTGTTACATGCAGGGCATTCAACAATTGGACGCTCAACACTTGCGTTTGAAATACGGCCATCTTTTTCGACAACAAAGCGCACGACAACCCTACCTTTTACACCCAATTCAATGGCTTCTTCAGGGTAGTCAATGGTTTCATTGATGAAATTTGATAGTTTATCATAACCACCCGGGAATTCAGCGTCTTCCTCGGCTACATCAACTACTTCCTCGTTTTGAGGTTTGTTATCGGTAAGCCCAGGGCCATCTTCTTGTGTTTCGGGTAGTCCCCATGCATCATCACCCTCGTTGGTTTGAGTACTAATGGTGATGTTTTCCAATTCCGTTTGAGACGGGAGTTCATCTTCTACAGGGTCATCTTCGGCTACAGGAGCTACGAAGGCCTGTGTTTGAGTCATTGGAGGAGGGGGAGTTGCCGGTGGTGGCGGTGGCGGCGGAACATCTTTTGGGGGAGGGGCAATGGTGAAGTTTTTGTCGCTCACACGTGGTTTTTTTATTTCTTCTTTAGGAAGGTTTTTAATAATGAAGGTGACTGCAAAAAGAAGGGCTGCAAAACCAACGAGGCTTGCTAGTATCAACGACATGCGTTTGTTGTAGCCAGAGCGCAGGACATACGCTCCATATTCTCTATTGCGGTGTGCGAATACTGCTTCATTGCGGCTTACTGAGGTAATGGCTTCCCAATTTCGATTGACATAGTAATCAAAAAGAGAGAAAGCTGTTACGAGCGCGACGATTACATAAATGACTGTCATGGCCTTAGTTTTTTTCTTTTAACAATTCTTTTTCTCCAGGCGATAGATCAGTTGGTGCAATCACACCTACGTTTGCAATCTTGAGCTCGTCAACAAGATCAATGAAACTTTTGCAAAGCGCTTTGTCGTCGGTTTTGATGAGTACCTTCACCGCTTCTGGTTTTTTGGTAAGGTCATCTAACTTTCTTTTAAACGTAGTATCTGCAATTTGCTTCTTGTCTAGTTTTTGCTCGAGTATCGCCTTATTCTTAATAACGTAATCGTTCCAAGAAGCTAACAATTTTCTTACACTATTTTCGCCTGATCCAAAATTTGCCTCTTCCAATTCGGTAGGGCCATCTTTTCCAGGTTGACTTTTAGAGTAGAACTCACCTCTGTAGTAGTAAACTTTGTCATCAGCAAGGATAAATGTAGCGGCATTGTTGATTTTTGGTGCATCTACTTTTTCACCGTCTGGTACTTTTGCGGGGTAGTTGAGTGGCATTACCTTAGGCTTGCTGAAGGTAGATGTAAGGACGAAAAACGTCAAAAGAAGGAAGGCAAGATCCACCATAGGGGTCATGTCTACGTGTGTAGACCCTTTCTTCGCACGTTTTTTGCCTTTTTTGCCGTGGTCTCCACCGCCGCTTTCTGCGATTTGTGCCATGTTTATTTAGTTAACGGGAATTGCTTCCGCAGAGGTTACAAAATTCAAATTATTCAAATTCAAGTCTCTAAATACATCAATAACTGTAGCTGCGTCTTTGTAGAGTGTTTTGGAATCTACACGTAAGATGAACTTTGGCTTGAAATCTTCCATTTTGGGATCTGCGCCTTTAGCCTTAGCGGCTTCAAAGGCTGTGCGCCCTGTGTTGCCAGCGGCTTTTGCAGCGAAGGAGATCCAATCCAATAGTTCGTTATTTGTAGAATCAGTAGGAATTCCTTTTGTAGGGAATCCTGCACGTTTTGCAGCTTCGGTTTTCATGTATGCAGGTAGTTCTTGCATCGTACAACCAAAGGTTGACATAAAAGAAAACTCCTCAACTTGTTCTTGGTTTAAAGATACTTTGTACTTACCAAGCATGTCGTTGAGCATTTCTTTTCGGGCTTCAGGATCCGATAAATTGAAAAATACGCGACCGTCTTTGTCTAGGGTAACCATCAGGACGTTTTCAGGAATGATTTTATCACTGATACTAGATGGTGTTTCAACGGTTACGGGTTCTGCAGTTCGGAAAGAAGCAGTCAACATGAAGAAGGTCACAAGCAAGAACGCCAAGTCAACCATAGGGGTCATATCTATGGAAGGCGTGCCTTTGGGCATTTTAATTTTTGGCATTGCTTGAGTATTTACTTAAGTTGACAATTAATTATTCGATGCAAAGTCTTGCACAATCGTAAAGCTAGCTTCGTCGATACCGTATGTCATGGCGTCGATTTTTGTCGAGAAGAAGCTAAATGCGATAATTGCAATCGTTGAACCGGTAATACCGAAAGCGGTATTGATAAGTGCTTCAGAGATACCAGTAGAAAGTTCTGCGGTATCAGGAGCCCCTTGCGACATAGCCGCAAATGAACGGATCATACCAAGTACTGTTCCAATCAAACCAATCAAGGTAGAAATTGAAGCAGTGGTAGATAATACAGGCAAGTTCTTAGAAAGCATTGGCAATTCCAATGAAGTTGCTTCTTCAAGTTCTTTTTTCAAAGCCTCTAATTTTTGTTCTTTATCCATTTCGGAATCTTTAGCCATCATTTGGTATTTCACCAAACCAGCACGAACCACATTGGCCAAAGAACCGCGCTGTGCGTCACAAGCCTCAATAGCGCCATTGAAATCTTTAGCAGCCATCAATTCTTTAATTTTTTCGATGAATTGGTTGGCTTTTCCTTTACCATTTGCCAACATAAGGGTTACGAGACGCTCAAGGGTGAAAATTAATACGATCAAGTTTACAGCAACAAGACCAGGCACAATGAATCCACCTTTGTAAATTACACCAAGAAGGTTTCCTTCTACTGGTTCTGCCTCAGGATTTCTGTCCACGAAATTTCCTGGATCACCAAAAATGTATTTGTAAATCATGATACCTGCAATAAGCGCAAGTGCTATAGCCAGAAATGCAACAATTGCTGAAAACCCTCCGGCTGTTTTTTGTTTTTTGTCCATAATGATCGTTTTTTAATTTTTCATTTTTACAATTGAACGCCAAAAATAAAAAACTTTAGTTCCTTTTCAAAACGAAATCCCAATGTTTCTAGCTCTTGAACGCAGAAATATTGGAATCCTAACATAAAGTCTTTAAAATACGGCAGAATTTCATTCTCTGAGTAAATACTATTTTGGGTTTTTTAATATTTACTTAACATTGTAAATGCCCCGAACTGTTACGGTCGGGGCATTTTACTACTTGGAGACTGCTATTTTTATTCAACTGCTTCTAATTTGTACACATCTCCGTCGATGTCTATCCATAATTCCTTAGCGGTCAAACGATTTATTTTTGCTGTTGTAACATATCCATCAATGATGATTTGTAATTCTTCCTTATTGTTGTTGAATTGCCAAGTCCCGGAATAGGCGTCCTCATATTCCCATCCGGGTTCCGTAGAGATGTCAGTGACTATGAAGCTGCCATTTTTATTAAAATCAAATTCAACATGATAATAGCCGTTTAATACCTCTGAGCCAATTGATATGGCGTTCCAATTTTGGGTTAATCGCGCCTCTTTTGTTCTTAAAGAAAAATTTGGGCCATCAGGATACTTGGCACATGAATTGAGAA
>Ga0102814_10000275_pt1 | contig 37724 bp, 29 predicted proteins | sample ColrivemetaGS741_FD_79112 | JGI IMG/M metagenome (GOLD analysis project Ga0102814, IMG submission 79112) | Estuarine microbial communities from the Columbia River estuary - Flood tide ETM metaG S.741 | ecosystem: Environmental > Aquatic > Marine > Intertidal zone > Estuary | place: USA...
CAAAAACTTTGAAATTCAAGTTAATTCTTTATTTGAAAAAATATATCTATTAGTAGATTACAAGTATGAATGCTGGCAAATAAAGTGATTATTCGACGCCCCAGACGACGCCCAATAAAAAAAGGGCACTGTCAATCAATGACTTGTGCCCTTCTTAGTAGCGGAGACAGGACTTGAACCTGCGACCTTCGGGTTATGAGCCCGACGAGCTACCAACTGCTCCACTCCGCGATGTTTCTTTACCGGTTTTCAAACGGGAATGCAAATATAAAAATGAATTTGACTTAAAAAAAGTTCCAATGATATATTTTTAAACAAATAAAAAAACAAGGTGTTATAATGGATGAAAAATAACAAATTATGAGAGGCATAATATTAAGCATTATAATGAGTAGTCTTTGGCTTTCTGCCTGCCTTCAACCAACATCAAAAATATCAGACATGAATACGGATATGAATATTAATGCCAATAATTCAAATCTTCAAACAGCCACTTTTGGTGCGGGTTGTTTCTGGTGTGTTGAAGCTGTTTTTCAGGAATTGAAAGGCGTACAGGATGTTCAATCGGGATTTAGTGGCGGACAGGTGAAAAATCCAGCCTACCGGGAAGTCGTGAATGGCACGACCGGTCATGCAGAAGTATGTAATATCATTTTCGACCCTTCTATCATCGGATATGATGAATTGCTGGAGGTATTTTGGACCACGCACGACCCAACCACCTTAAACCGGCAAGGTAATGATGTAGGCACACAATATCGATCTGCCATTTTTTATCATGATGACAATCAAAAATTGCTGGCTGAAAAATCCAAAAATGAAATTGCGCCTCAAATATGGGATGAAGCGATCGTAACCGAAATTACTGCTTTCGATGCTTTTTACCCTGCAGATGAATATCACGATGATTATTTCAAACTAAATCCAAATCAAGGGTATTGCAGGGTTGTGATCGCACCAAAAGTTGCCAAGTTCAAAAAGAAATTTGAGCATAAACTGAAAGATTAGCAAGAGATTCAATTTGTGTTGATCTGAATTCTGATCCTCAGCTCTTCTATCTTTTTTGTTGATCTTCATGAGGTTTTCAACATCATGCTTTCAATTCGTGAATCTTCTGATCATATAATTCAAATAGAAAGATCTTATCAAAATCAGACTTAAATTGCCATCTGGATAAATGATTATTGATGTTAAAATTCGTAGCACAATTCAGACAATCCGCCACGATGAGCAACCAATATGAATCCATCCAGTTTTTCTGGTACAAATTGATCTTTTCCTGTTTTTGGTTCACAATCAGCTCTATGCTTTCGATAAAATTTTCAAAAGGAACATTTTTTTCACAACTTACCCAATCTGATACCTTGTCATCCGGATGGTAAATTAAATGCACGGAATCCATCCAAACAGGTAATTCGCCTTTTTTGAATTTATAAAAATAATATCCCTGGCTTTCCACATTATTTAATTTTTCCTGCATCCTTTCCCCCAATTCATTCACCTTATTTTCAATAGTATCAATATATTCTGAATAATTTGCTGCAAATGAAAAATGAAAATGGGCGTGATAGTTATATAGCGTATGAAATTTATTTTTAAAACTTTCAATTATCTCCTTTTGTTCCGCTTCAAAATGAAGCACAAAATGGGTCTCGGCCGAATTTTTGATCAAAAATAATTTTGTGATCTCGAGGCCAATTTTTCTGTGCCTGCCCAATTTTACGACAAAATCAGGAGATTCTGTTTTCATGATCTTCGCTTTAGGGAATTCTGTATAAAGCTGTTTGAAATATCTCAACAGTTGTTTCTCTTCTTCATTTTTAAGGTGAATTCTTTCATTCATACTAAGATCGAAATATGGTATTAATGGAATGCCATAAAAAAAAACAATAAAATATACTCCGCTGTAACATTAAAATTATAACTTTTAAAATCAACAAAAATTGAAATAATTGTACATTGCCACACTCAATTAACGATGTAAAATATTAATTTCTAATCACAAAGAACTTCTTTCATGCGTTATGTATTTGTTTTAATAGGTCTCCAGATTTTATTTTCTCAGTGTTGCTATAAACCTGTCAATGAAAAACCAATTGAGATTCGTTATCTGCTACTCCTTGAAAATGAACACGTTCAAAATGATATTTTGCAAGAATACCATTCATTTGGTCTCAAAAAAATACTTAGAAGCAGTCGTTCACAAAATCAATTTGTTGCTGATTTTTCAATAATTCCTTCTAAGGTGGAAAAATTGGAGGTAAATTTACAGGAAGATCCAAGGATTCTTGAATCCAAAAGACAGTTTAATATTCCTAATAAAACAACAAATTCATCTAACAGGGAATAGTTAAGCTATACAAAACAAAACTTTAATCACTTGATTTTTAATCATAAACTAATCTATATTTTATGACCGTAAGAAACCTAACTTTCATTTTTTATTTAATTTGCCTAATTACAATTTTGCCCATTTCAGAGCTAAGCGGACAACAAGTCAACAATCAACTCAAATGTAAGGCTGAGTCAACAAAAGCAGATTTTTTAGGTAAAACCGTTGAAGTAAGATCCTTAGCTGGTGATTTAAAATCCCTGGAAATCAGGAACAAAGAAAAATTCAGGAAAAACCGTAAAAAACCTGAAAATCTATCCATCAAAAGAAATGTTTCCAGAGCAGTTTTTCCTGAATTAGAACATCAGGGAGAAGATCCGATCAGACAATGGACTGCTGGTAATGGACGAGTAATAGAACCAAAAGTCAATATAGACGGGATAGGTGATTTTGGCTCACCACATGACCCTACCGGGGATATCGGTCTCAATTATTTTGTTCAGGCAGTGAATGTAACACATGTTGGGATCTTCAGCAAAGAAGGAGAATTAGTGCTTGAATTTCCGATGAATCAACTTTGGTCAAGCCTGGGCGCACAGTCATTTGGTGATCCCATCGTTATTTTTGACGATATTGAAGAAAGGTGGTTTATTACCGAATTTACCGGCCCTTCCAATTTGCTGATTGCTGTTTCTGAAACATCAGATCCTCTGGGAAGTTATTATGCCTATTCTTTTTCTACACCTAATTTTCCGGATTATCCTAAATATGCTATTTGGGGAGATTACCTGGTTGTCACAACTAATGAACAAGGTGGGTTCAGATTGCACCAGTATTTCCTTGATAAACCTGCCTTGATAGCGGGAGAAGCCGATGTTACGATGCAAAGAGTTGAAATTACAGGAAGTACAGGAACAGAAACGGGATTTTTCGTTTCTACTCCCGTAGATGCTGACGGTAAAATATTGCCTGAGGAATCCACTCCAATTGCCTTAAGATTAAATGATTCATCCTGGGGAATGTCTTCACAGGATCAAGTTGAATTATATAAATTCAATATAGATTTTGACAATCCTGCAAATACCAGTTTTGAAAATATAAGTATTCCCACTACCCCATTTGATTCCTATCCTTGTTCTGTTTTTACAGGCGGATTTTCATGCATTCCTCAATTAAATGGAGGGGGCCTGGACGGAATTCCCGAAAACATTATGAATGTACCTAAATACCGGAATTTCGGAACGCATGAATCTATCGTTTTAACTTTTATAACGGATGTGACGGACGGCAACAATCTTTCCGGGATACGATGGATGGAATTACGTCGGAATGCATTATCAGATTGGTTCCTCTATCAGGAAGGGACTTTTGCTCCCGATGATGGATTACATCGTTTTATGGGATCCATTGCATTGGATAATAAAGGAAATATAGGTCTCGGATACAACGTTTCCGGGGTAAACAGTTATGCCGGCGTTCGGTACACTGGAAGAAATGTGAATGACCCGCTGGGTGAAATGACCGTGGAAGAATATGAAGTTGTAGCAGGAAAGAACCCTATTTTTTCAGGGGGTCGATTTGGTGATTACGCTCAGATGAGTGTCGATCCGGTCGATGGCTCAACGTTTTGGTATACTACTGAATATGCCGGAACGGGCAATCAGGTGACTGCCACGCGCATCGTTGCATTCGAATTAAGGAAAGACTCCATTGATCTGGCACTTTCAGCTGTTGAACCAGGTACGGGGACGAATTATGGAATGGAAGAAACCATCACCTTACAGGTGTCAAATAATGGATTGAAGCCAATAAAAGACTTTATTATCTCCTATGATTTTGAAGGTAACTATATTGAAGAATTTTTAAGCATTGAAGAATTGTTACCAGATTCTGTCCTGAGACATACATTCTCCACCAAATTTGATCTTTCAGAAAAAAAAGAATATGCTATGAATGCCCAGGTTACGCATCCACTGGATGAACGGACATTCAACGATACGCTTCAACATATGATCCATCACATTTATCAATTTAATGCAAGTATTGAGGCGAATGCGATTGAGACAAGTTGTTCTGATCAACTCGAAGTGATGACTGTAATCGAAAATCTGGGCGCAGAAACCATCCAGCATCTTGAATTGCAAATAAGCACAAATAATGAGGTTCTGGATACGATCGACTGGTTTGGCAATCTGTTTTTCCAGAATGCTGTAACATTCCCATTTAACATCACGCTTGAAACTGGTGGTATAAATCAAATTGACATTGAAATCATTAGCATTAATGGTCAGGAAGACGAATTAGCTTTGGACAATATTTCAAGCTTTGGAGTTGATTTCAAATCAAGCAATGAAATATTGGTTCTGAAAATTACAACCGACGCTTTTCCGGAAGAAACAAGTTGGGAAATCAGAGACCTTGACTCCATTTTGTTGTATAGCGGCGGACCGTACGAAGAAGGAAAAAGCACCTATTGGGAGTATTTTTGCCTTGACACTGTAGCTTGTTACACATTTACGATCAAGGATCTTTCCGGAGATGGCATTTGTTGCCAGGCTGGTCTAGGGAGATATAGTATTGAAATGGGATCCGGAGAAAAGGTTTTTGAGGCTTTTGGAAATTTTGGGTTTGAAAGGGAACATGCTTTCTGTGGCAGTGGTTTTATCTGCAACCTCACAGCTGACATTGAAACGATAGATGATTCGGGTGCGGGAGATGGAACGATCATGATCAATGCTCAAAATGGAATTGAACCCTATTCATATAGTATCGATAATGGAAATACTTTTCAATCGACTCCTTTGTTTGAAAATCTTGTTGCAGCAAATTATAAAATTCAGCTTATAGATAAAAGTGGAGTCTGCTTACATAAAGAAACCATTACAATAAATCTTGAAACGGGTATTGAGGATATAGATAATAAGATAGGCTCCCTTAAAATAATGCCAAACCCCAATGATGGATTTTTTAGCTTCGAATACACATCAAAAGTAGCACAACAAGATAATTTCATTGAAGTTCAACTGATCGATGCAACAGGACTAATCATTCAATCCAGAAAAACTGGAAAATTTAATGATACCTTCAAAGGGGAGTTTTCATTGTTGGAATACCCTTCAGGTCTTTACCTTTTCAGAGTGATCAGCAGCACAGGATCCGTCATTAAAAAAGTAATGAAACGATAAAAATGATTTAATTAAAAAAAATCCTGATTGATGTATAATTAATAATATCATTGAAAATTAATTCAAAATAAAAATGGCGTGTTGAAAATTTCAACACGCCATTTTTATTATTTACTAAACAATTAACCGGAATAAAATTGAATGAATCATTATTTCAGTACGGCTACTCTTCTAACCCACTCCAGTCCTGAATTATTTTCATTTACTTTCATTACATAAATTCCATTTTCTAAATGGGACAAATCAATTAAATCTCCATTTCTGTTTATCTGCTGTTTTTCTCCAGTCAATGAGAAAAGTTCAACTGTTATTTCTTTTTCACTATTAAGTGATACATTGACAATTGATCGTACTGGATTTGGAAAAAGCTTAAGTTGAACAGTTTCGATATTTTCCGTTCCCGTGACCAGATCCATTCCATCGCAATCTTCATCAATACCATTATTGGCAATTTCTTCAGCATCCGGATTGATCTCCGGGTTATTATCATCACAATCATGATCAGAATTAAAACCATCTCCATCCATATCAATTATTAATATTTCTCCGTCACAGTTTTCATCAACATCATTATTTGCGATCTCCTCTGCCCCGGGATTGATATCAGGATCTGAGTCATCACAGTCTTCATCAGATGTATACCCATCATTATCCGCATCGATCAACCCACCGGAGAGTACAACAAAACTGTCCACCTTCTCACAACCATTCGCATCTGTAACACTTAATTCATAAGTTCCTGGTTCAAGGTGAAAAATCATATTGCCCTGCATGCCATTACTCCAGTTTAAAATATAGGGTTCTACACCACCGGAAATACTTGCAGAAGCGGCCCCATCATTTTGACCCTGCTGCGTTTCATTTGTGACCTCTATGTTCAGCATCATTTCTTCGGGCTGAGTGACGTTAAGGTCCGTCAATACCCACTGACAGCCCCCGGCATCACTGATCGTCACCTGATAGACCCCAGCACTCAAATTATTGATTTGAGGTTCTGAAGTATTATTTCCATTGGACCAGTTGAACTGGTAAGGTTCCGTTCCATTTTCTATGGTTAATCCGATCATTCCGTCTGAGTCACCGAAACAAGTAACCGAAACGGTTTGTGCCGTTGCAGCAATATTACAATCGCCAGGAGAAATGATAAATGCTTCTGATAGTTCACATCCGTTGGCATCTGTTATCGAAACAGAATAACTGCCGGGCGCCAGCCCTGATATTTGATTACCTGTGCTACCATTGCTCCATTGCACTTCCATATAAGGCAACGTACCGCCTTCTGGATCAACTGAAGCCTGACCGTCATCCGCCCCCGATTCTGATTCCCCTTCATAGGTTAGATTACTGATGATCGCTGCAGGATCAAGGACTTGAACGTCCATCGTATCCATACAAGCCGTTGCATCAGCAACCAAAAACATATAATTTCCAGCCGTTAGATCAAATATCGTATCTCCTGGATTGAAAAATAAAGTATCATTATTCATCTCATCATACCAAATGAATTCATAAGGTGCAATTCCACCCATTGCATTTACGACTACCATGGCTGAATTATCACCATAACAAGTATTATGCACGATTGTATCCGTTTGAGCAACCAGTATTTCTGGTATTTCAACAAGGTAAGTTGCCACGGATTCACAACCCGAAGCATTGCTAACCGTTACGGAAAATATACCTGCTGTATTTACTGTTATTTCCTGAGTCATTTCCCCGGTAGACCAGATATAATCCATCCCGTTTTCCAATGCTGTTAATGTAGCTGAACCTGTTCCCTGACAAAAATCATTACTGAGTTCCATGATTTGCGCATCAGGCCCCTCTATTTCAAAAACATCAAAAAATGCAATTCCCTCACATCCGTTATCATCCTGAACGGTAACTGAATAAAAACCGGCCTGATTAATCATTATAGTTGAAGTAAAATCACCGGTTGACCATTCATACGATACAAAATCCTGATCAGTAAACAACAAAGCTTCCTGTCCTGAACAGATCTCATCTGGCCCCGAAATGGAAAAGGAAGGGCTTTCAAATGTATTGAGTACCTCCCAATCCATTGTTGTTTCACAATTGTTTGCATCTGTTAAGGTCAGGGTATAAAAACCAGCCATTAGAAAATCGATCTGTTCGTCAGAAGAACCGTTTGACCAGGCATAAGAATAAGGCGATGTTCCACCTGTGGCATCTGCTGAAATACTGCCGTCCTCAGACTCCGGGCAACTATTATCAATCACCAAATCATTGATAATGAGCAATTCATCAGGTTCAGAAATAAACACAGTTGTGCCAATTGTATTATTTAATGCATCGGTAACTTCAACTTCATTTGTCCCCGGTTCCAGCTCTACAGCCGGATTACTGGTTTCTCCATTACCCCACAAATAAGTGTAAGGTTCCTGTCCACCTGTCACTTGAACTTCTGCTGATCCGTCCATAGATCCAAAACAACTTAATCCTGTTTCATCGACGACGACAATTTCCAATGGGGCGACAATCACACTTAAAGTCCCACTAACATTTGTAGTTACGACATCATCCCCTGTATTTCCTGATCCATTTGCAATTACAGAAGCAGCATAAAACGTAATTGTTTCTCCGTCCGGTCCCGAAGGCGCCAGCCAGTCCACGGTTCGGGACACAGATGAGCCCGATCCAAAATTGACAGCTGGGTTATGCTCGTGATAGTCCCTTCCTCCGGAAAATGTAAGGACAGTACTCACAGAAGGATTAGATAAAGTTCCTGCATTATTTGATGAACCATCCAGTCCCACCATCTGGAATCCGGTTTTCACTGGATTCCCGGTGGTAAATGAAGTTGTTATGGTCAATTCATACATGTTACCTGCTACGATATCATCCGGTAAACCAGTTATTTCAACACTACCATTGTATCCACCGGCATTTACCGTATGACAATCTATACAAAGACCATCTCCGGGTGCGCCGGTTTTACCATTTGGAGGGTTATTTGAATATGAAAAAAGCATAAATACGCTTAATCCAAATAATATTGAAGATAAAAATCCTACAAATTGTTTTTTCGCATTCATTTCGCAAACAGACTTAAGGTTATTAAAAAGTTAATTACAATTCGATATTTTCATAATTATATATCGATTAATGTTCCTGAGATGAACATTGACAATTATAACAATTTCTCTTATTGATTGTTCAATTCTGCTGGTTGAAGAAAAAATCGTTTCGCTGCTTTGAAGATCTATGATTAATTGAATCTTGAAAAATATTTTCTCATAGGGATAAAGTAATGGTCATTCCAACCCGTTTTATAATCAGGCTGATCTTCCGGAATTCCTGTGTGGATCAAAGTCAGGACCGAGCCTCCTTTTACAGATTTTAATTTAATGATGACACGGGAAGACTGTGCATTTTCTTCAAAATCCGAAGTTCTCCATTCCTGAATTATTAGTTCATTCTTTACCAGTTTTAGATTTTTTCCATTTATATAGCCATGCCATGCAGTAAAACGTCCTCCTTCTACAGAAGAGCAGGATGCCAGGCCTCCTGTCATTAATGAATGCTGCTGATTATCTAACCAGGCGTCATAGATCAAAGAAGGGCCAACTGGATAATCAACCTGAATCTTAAATGAAGTTTTCATATTAATTCTTTTACAAATTCAATTTTGTCTCTATTATCTATTAGAACAACCATATGGCAAGTCAGTTTAGAAAATTCCAACATTAATTTACTGTAATGCAATTGAAATTCCTTTGAGTCGATCCAATAAAAAAGTATTCTTTCAATAATGTCTGATTATTGATTAAAATGAGATTAGATATCAAATCAAAATTTATCTAGTCAAATCCAAGTGCTTGTACATAGCCTTTATTTGGATAACAATTTTGATATAAAGACTGCTCCAAAAATTCATTCAAGGCTTTTTGGGCCAAAACCTTGTCTGGCAAATTTTCCCGAACAGCTTTATAGGTCGAGCGATCACTTTTAGCATATTGCGAAATCAAATGATACGTTTCCGGCTCATTAAAATTCATTATACCACTTGTATTGTTCATTTTCTTATACGGCCAAAAACACCACCCTATCTCATTTTCATCCAGCAATTTTCTGAATTCCATCACCCACACATCAGAATTTTCACCGGTTTCACCAATATAAACAGGAACCTGATGCTTATTCCGAAAATCAACATAAGTCTGAATGGATTCCTGATTTACATCAAACCAATATTTATGAAATTCATAGACCACATTATCATCTACAATTTCTTCAAACACATCAAAATTACCACTCCAGACAGAGCCATTTAGAAAAATAGTGTGCTTCTTATCCACCAGCCTGATCTCCCTGATAATTCTGCTATATAATAAAAACAACTCGTGATTGAGTTCTTCAAGCTCTTCTTCAAAATAATGAGCGATGGGTTCATTTACTATGTCATAGCCCACAACAATCGGTTCTTCTGCGTATTTCTGTGCTATTCTAACCCATATGTCCGTCATTAAATCCTGACTGGATCTGCTTTTGAATAAATAGGGATAGCCATAACTATCATCAATATTATCCCCAGTTTGCCCTCCCGGCGCACAATGCATATCAAACAATACATACATTTCTTCCGCCTTGCACCATTCGATCAATTTATCAAAATAAGCAAAACCAATATTTCTGTTGCCCATATAGGGTTCATCCGTAAATAACTTATAGTGAAACGGGATCCTTAAATGATTACATCCAATCCGTTTTAGGTATTTAATGTCTTCGTGGGTGATATAATTATTTAAAAAACCATTCCAGAAACTTTTCAAACTATCCGGCCCAATCAATTCATATAGAAATTCATCAATTTTCCGGGGGGAATTCACCTGATCCATTTTGAACATATACCCTTCCGGAACCAACCAGTTCCCCAAATTGGTTCCTTTCAGAATTACAGTATTATTTTTATCATCCACCAACTGCATTCCGGACGTTTTCAAAAAACTGATTTGTTGATTAACAACTGGTTTTTCCTGATCCATTTCAGATTTACAGGAAACAAAAAACATAGCTATAATTATGGCAAAAGGAATGTATCGGAACATTAAAAATTTACTTTTAATCAAATAATAGTTAGTAGAAAAAAAATCATTTACTCTTCAATTACTTTGAGTAAAGTTAATCAATTTTATTTTGAATAATATTTTCTGAAATTTATCCAATTGCTTATAAATTCAAGAACCTGTGGGACCATTTCTCCTTTGTCAAAATATTGTGGACCAGAATAACCATGATCCGCTTCAGGAATAATTTTAATTGTCAGATCCGAAAATGAATTCGTTAATAAGGTTTTTCCAATTTTGGGCATATTTGACTTTACCGTCACATGATTATCCTTTTCACCAAACAGAATCAATATCGGACAATTTACTTTTTTCAGTCCTTCTGCTGGATCATAAGCGATAAAGGATTTTTGGTGAGCTGAGGTATAATAGTCAACAGCACCTTCATATGATTTCTGTATGAATTCGGTTGTGTCCTTATAAACAGTTAAATTTTCAGCCATGATATCTGCCGGCAAAGTCATTATCTGAAATGTTACCAGCTCTTTCAAAATCTCTTTCATTGTTTCTAGCCCCTCTCCCCCATTTGAAAAAGACAAGGATGCCTCAGCAAATTCCTCCCCTTTCCTAACCACTTCTTCATCTGTCATTTCAGCGCTTGTCCGCCATCTTTTTAAAGTAGATGCCTGTTCCATTTTAATCTCAGCACCATTTTGGTACGAACCAGAAAGCGTAATGATAAAATCCACTTCAGTATGTTCCCCTGCAGTCATAATTGCCAGGATACCCCCAAGACTGTGGCCAAGCAAACCCACACTTTGAACATCTGCCCGGGATTTGAGCAATTTTACAGCTTCAAATATATCCGCAGACAAAACGTCAAAGGGCACTTCCGATTCCGCTGAACCTGTTGATTCACCATAACCTCTGTCATCAAAACGATAAACTGCAATCCCTTCTTTATTAAGAAAATCAGCAATGACCTTAGCCATTTTATATTTTCCACCAGCAAAAGACCAATCTCTGGTTTGTAACCCCATCCCACTTAAGAGAATCACAACAGGGAAAGGACCATCGCCTGATGGCTTGCTAAAAACACCGGAATATTTTATCTCTTTATTTGAAAAATCAAGATTCTCTACAAGGACATCCTGAGCCATGCATTGAAAAGAAAATAGAATAACTATACAGGAAGTAACATATCGAATGATTCTAATAGTTTTTAAATTCACGGTGCCAAATTTTTATTATTAATTGATTATCAATTGAATAGTCAATTAATTCAACAATATTAAAAATAATTCATTTTAGCGAGGAAAAATCATCAAACAGATTGAATTACAACTATTTAACATCATTTTAAATAAGCAAACTCAATTTTATCCAAATTCTCTTTTTACAATTAACATACTAGACAAAACCATTCTAAGATATCATTGTCCACATGCATGGATAACAGACATCGATTAATAAGGAAGGAAGAATAAAAAAAACAACAGAAAAAGCAATCAATGATCCCGGCTATCTTTTATTACTCTATAACCGACATAAATTAGGAGCAGGCCCAATAATTCTGTAATAAAAAGCACCTCGACATATCCCATCCGCGTGAAAGTTCCGCCAATTCCAGGCAATAAACCTCCGAATGCTATAAAAATATTGCCCTTAAAAGGCGCTAATTTTTGTCCCCGCCTATAATATCTGATCGCAGAATAGATGGCCCCACCCACTAAAAACAAGAAGGCGTAAATATTGATCAGCGGAGAAAATAAACGTACCCATTCCCATGTGAATACCGCTCCGGTAAGTTTTCCATCATACGATTCAGGTATCGTGATCGGAGTTAGAATAACAAAGACGGCGGCTATTAAAATTAAAGTGATGAAGATGCCTGCAGTAATGTCAGCGAATTTCTTTTTCATCAATAAATAAACCGTGCCCTGTGCCAAAGGAAATCCGCCCAGTAATGCCCCAATAATATACCAGTACTTGAGATTGATCTCATTCCATCCAAATAAAACATGAATGCTTTCAGCAAGGGTCCCAAGTCCGAATGTCATTACACCAATCGTCCACCAGAGAAGATATGTTTTTCTTCGACTGAGATAATGATTAAAGATCTGATAGGTAAAGAAAATTGAAAAAACGGTTGTGATAATAGGAATATATTCAATCAGCTTGGACATCCAATATTATTTGAAATTTGTCAACAGGAAACCAAAATCGGATCCAATTACAATGGTAAGAAATAAATTAAATTTGAGCCTTCAATTCATTGTCGGGAAATAGACAATTATCGTACAATCAATATTTTTTTAGAATTTAGATTATTTCCGTTCGTACCGAAAATTTCAATCGTATACGAGCCATTTTGAAGGGTAGAAACATCGACCAGTCCTTTTGATTCCCCTTTCAGTTGAATTATCCCGAAGACATCATAGATCTTATATAAAATACTTATTCCGTCATCCAAATTAATGTTTAGCACATTACCTGCAGGCTGGGGATATACAGAGAATTTATCAGATTCAAGCTGATTCAAGATTGTTATAATATCCGATCCGTCACAATTTTCATCAATGCCATTACCTGGAATTTCGGTCGCTCCTGGATGTATATCTGCGTTGGTATCATCACAATCGAGATCATTTAAAACATAACCATCCGGAAAAGAACAAGACAGACTATCCATCGTCTGGGCGCCATAGCCATCACCATCCGAATCAGCATAGTAGTTTATGATATTAGTATTTTCAGTGATTTCTATTTCTGTAAAAATGGCCTGACTGGTATTAAAATAAGATCCGCTGGCTGATTTTTCCAGCCGGATAGCTTTCACTAGATACACATAGGATTTATCCGGAATCATGCATGGGTCTGTAAATTCCAGATCATCATAATTTTCTGCGATGAGTTGCCTCGCCTCCCCTTCTGTCTGACGATAAATAAAATAGCCATGAGTGGCTTCAGGACTGGCTTCCCATTTCAATATTACATCTCCGTCTGTCAATTCAGCCTTAAGCAATGAAGGCGGCTTGACGGGGTGCAACCGAAGCGTCGGATCACCCAAAAGGCTAATATGTGCAGATTTCTCCCCATACCCTTGCTGATAAACGGAACCTGTTGCATTTTGAGTAAACCTTGCGCAACTTCCTACATGTGCTCCGAGTGCCATTTGAAAAACATGCCAGTTTGGTCTCCCTGCCCATACATTCACCAATATATCACCGCATGCAAGGGCAGATTTGAGGAAATTATTTTGATTATCCCAGTCTCCAAAATAACTACCAAAATTCAGCGTAAACACGGATTGAAGCTCTTTTGAGGCCCAAAGGTCATATGTGTTCCCAATTCCGCCTGCACTTGTATAACTTCCCCCTCCACAGGCAAAAGAACAGAGGTAACTCGCCGTATCCATATCTGTTTCATAATCTCCGGCAATCACATTTTCAGGACCAAACATTGGTACAAAATTCCGCCAACCATTCTGACCAAAACCTTCATCGAAGCCGGGAAAATTATTTTCGATCAATGCTTTTCGCCTCATGGTGATTTCCCCCGTTCTGAAAGCATGATTTTTATTTAAATACTTACGTAAAAGCTCTGTTTCAGTTTCCTGAAAAGCTGGAAGATCCGACAAATCAACCCTGCCAATTTCCATTTCAAGTTTACTTGGCAAATTACTTTGATCAAATTTTCCGTCGCCGGGAATATTTTTGTTTTCTGCCCTGGAGGGATTTGAATTATTTACGGAACTGTCTGTCCAATTGCCATTCGTATCTCCATAATAACTATCAGCCACCCAGGCTCCATTATGATCAGGATGACCATCATAAGCAACATTTCCTGAATAAGGAACAGGAATGTCTCCGAAAAGCAACAAAGTCTGAGACAAAGAATAGCCTGAAGTATACCAGTTTAGAATTTTTGATTTTACATCTGTTACTTTCAATGTTCCTTTTACATGCAAGGTATCCACCTCCCAGCCATCCATGACCATGTCATTCTTGAGCCGGTCTATCTCCATGTTCAATGCAACAACGATGGAATCTTCAAGCACGATCAAACATCTTCCCCTCTGATGAATCGCTTCCATTTCTACTCCGGCGACGATCAACCCTGTACCACCCGATGCATTATTGCTACTTGTTTTTCTTACGTAAAACTGGTAGCGGGTATTTTTTTCAAATTCACCCAGATCAAAAGAATTAATATTGCCATCGACTATCCCGAGAGATTCCGTTACCGGAAAATTAAGAAATTGAATGGTGCTGACCAGGTATTTGCTTGCGAATGAATCGGCTATCCAATTCAGACTGGCCTGATTGGTATTCGTATCGATCTCAACCCATAATGGGACGGACCGGTCCAGGTCTTTTTGCACCTGAGACTTGCCGGGAACCACAATATTAAAAAGGATGAAAAGCAAGATGCTGGTTTTGATCAGATTGTAATTTGACCTCATATTCGTTAAAATTGATTGTATACCGATATTCAAACGATGACAAAATAAGGAAAAAAAGTCATTATTATAAATCCACTACAATTAGTAGTCAATCAAAAAGAAACAATGATAAGTGTAGGTCATTTGGGTAGTTACTAAAAAATTAAACGATTTTCCAGATAAAATTTGCCGATTCACATTTCAGGGAATTCATTTTTATAAAGCAGAAATACCGTCTATTTATATAATATACTTTTAGATAAGCATCAATGCTATTACATGAAATCAATTTGATTAAATATCAACCCAACCAGTATGATTCCGGTTGCAACGACCCCAACAAAAGCAAGAATGAGTTGCCACTTTAGAACCTTTTTCAAAATGATTATTTCCGGTAAGGATAAGGCGATAACTGACATCATAAAAGCCAGTGCCGTTCCAAGAGAAACACCTTTTTCAAGTAAAACACTCACGATTGGAATGATCCCGGCTGCATTTGAATAAAGGGGAATACCTACCAAAATTGCCAGGGGCACGGCGTACCAGTGACCTGCACCCAGTAAATCTGCCAGGTATCCATCCGGAACGTATCCGTGAGCACCTGCTCCAATGGCAATTCCAATCAAAATATAGATCCAGATCTTACCGACAATTTCTTTAACTGCGTTCCACCCGGACTGGATCCGGTCATTCAGGCTCAATCGATGCGTTTCCATCTTATTTTGATGGACCTGAGTCTTAAAAACCCAATCAGCCACATATTTTTGCATACCCAGTTTTTCAAGGATGAATCCGGATACGATGGCAATGATCAGACCGGTAAAAACATAAATCAGTGCAACCTTCCATCCAAATAATCCTGCGAGTAATACGATCGCTACTTCATTGATCATCGGCGCTGCGATCAGAAACGAAAAAGTTACGCCAACAGGGATACCCGATTCTACAAAACCGATAAATAATGGAATAGCTGAACAGGAACAAAATGGTGTTACAACGCCTAAAAGTGATGCCAGAACATTGCCTGTCAAAAGGGATTTACCCTCAAGTGCTTTTCTGGTTTTTTCAGCAGAAAAATAAGAACGGATGATACCGACAATGAAAATAATCAGAACCAACAATAACATGACTTTAGGAACTTCATATAAAAAGAACCAAATGGCTTCCGTAATTTTGGTTCCATCAGCCATGTTAAATACATCAAACAATACAAAATCTGTTATTCCTTCCAGGTTCAGGTAAAGCAGGATCCACAATAGCATACTTGCTATTAATATGTAAATACTATTTGATCTTTTCATTCTGTATAATTAAGCACTGGTTCAAAACCAGATCAAAATTGTATAATAAATTCCGAAACCAATAAAAACAAAAGCAACTATTCGCCTGAACCAAAATTCAAAAGTTTTGATCCTGTCATATAATCTACCAACCCCTGAAATGGTATAAGCCAATAACCAGGAGAATATTATGACCGGAATGCCCGTTGCCAGAGCAAACAAAACCGGCAATAAAAGTCCATAACTACTTTCCAGTGTCAATGGCATCAACATACCAAAATACAACACACCACTATAAGGACAAAATGCCAGCGCAAAGACCAAACCAAGAAGGAACACGTCAAAATAACTATGTTTGGTTTTATTTTTAAAGCGATTCGTGATTTTGTCCATTCCGGGAATATTGAAATGGATCAGGCCCAACATAAAAATTCCTATAACGATCATCAGGGGCCCCAGAAATCTTTCACCATACTTCTGAAATATAAAACTAACTTTTAACTGATCAGCTCCGACGTATAATATAAATGCAAGTCCTGTGTATGAAAATGCTCTGCCCAATGTATAGAACAATCCATTATAAAAAACTCTTTTCCTAACTTCCAGGTCCTTACTAATAAATCCTAAAGCCGTAATGTTTGTTGCAAGCGGACAAGGGCTTATCGCTGTCATCAGCCCCAATAAGATTGCAGACCAGACAGGAAATGAACTACCGGAATAGAGATCACTGAGTAATGCCCCCATTACAAGAGTCCATCAATTTTTTCATGTAACAGCAACATCAATTTTTCAGGATCGGACAAGGCATGCAAAAAACCTTCATTTGTCAAGTTGATCCGTTTGTCGCCTGAAACGATCAGCAAGGTCTGGCCGGCAACTTCCATTTTTGAACCGATCGCTTCCCCTGCCTCTTCGTCCAGATTTACACCCGTAAACTGTACATCTCCATCGTATTCAGAAACAACTTTTTTTGCAACTGATTCTACTGCATTACAAGTAGCGCATCTTCTGGTATAATGAAAATAAAAAACTTCAATCTGCTCTGATTGAACACCAGAAATGGAGGCTGATTTTTCAATATTTTGCCCGTTAAGGCATCCGTAGAATCCTAAAATCCCAAGGACCAATAAAAGAGTATTAATAGATTTCATTCTTATAGATTTTGACTTAATATTTCCTTTAGTTTTTCAAGTTTTGGGACTTCTCCCGAAATGAGTAGTTTCCCATTTACTACCAGACCCGGCGTCCGCAGGATATCATAGGTCATTATCTTTTGAATATCCTCTACTTTTTCCACAAATGCAGGTATGCCCAGCTCATCAATAGCCTTCATCGTTAACCGTTCCAGCTTTCGACATGAAGAACAACCCGTACCTAAAATTTTTACTTCTAACATTTTATCTAAATTATTTTTTCTCTAAATCATGCTGAGACAGATTCATCAGGTTTTGAAAAAGGGATTTGGCCTCTTCCCAATTCTTCTGATTAATACAGTATTTAATTTTGGGCGCTTCTATTTCTCCCTGGATCAATCCGGCCTCTTTAAGTTCTTTCAAATGCTGAGACAAGGTCGATTTTGCTATTGGCAAGACCTCGGACAAGTCACCGCTATAACAACATTGCTGCCTGGACAAGAGATCCAAAACATACATCCTGACCGGATGCCCCATCGCTTTTGCATACCTTGCCACTTTCTGATAATCCTCCGCAACTCCTTTCTTTTTCATACCATCATTCGTTGTTCGCAAAATTACTAACAATTCAACTAAACCATACAACTTTCGTTTGTAATACAATTAAATAAAATGTGTCTAAATAGAAAATTAACAAAAGGGAGGAACTACGTGTCATTTTACATCTGACAACAAGTAGCCTTATTACGGGCAAACTACATAATTTTCAAAAAAATTAGGATTCTGTCCAGACTTCAGACCAGTCTTTTTGCATGCTGATCAATTCATCATCTATCCATTTTCGAGCATCACTGCATAATTTTTCAGCATTATTGTATCCATGTAATGCAGGGCCATAATGTAGTTTACACCTGGTAAAAAGTTTACCAAATTGACTAAAATACATTTGTACCATGTTCATATTTTTCCAATAATCTCTTCCTGTTTTATATTCCAGCGCAACCGGCACAACCGCGAAACCTTCTTTTACAACTTCTTCAAAGGAGCCAATCTTAAAATCCATTGAAGTTCGTTCGTAATGGGTAGTGCCTTCTGGAAAAATGAAAACATTTTCACCACTTTTGAGAATCTCAATTATAGCCTGTCGGGCTGAACCCCTGCTGTTTTTATCTCCTCTGTCTACCCAAAACACCCCTGTATAACCCGACCCTTTGCCCAGAATAGGATACTTCCTCACTTCTGCTTTAGAAAGTATAAATGCTTCTACATAGTTAAGGGTTATAGTGAAATCGAGCAAGCCTCTATGGTTGCAAACATACAAGGCAGGTTTCGTATTCACCAATCCTTTTTTTTGAACCCTAATACCCATTAAAGGCAGGATCACCGAAAGATAAAACTTACGAAGCTTATATCCTTTTTGATTTGTATGTTTTGAAAACAAAATATACGTGCTATAGCACAGATGCGTCAGAGACGAAAAAATGACAAGCAAAACCAACCTTATTCCTCCAAGGAAATACTTCATCCTCTATTCTTCTTTTTTCATTTGCGGGAAGAATATCACATCCTGAATGGATGGTGAATTCGTCATGATCATAGCCAGCCGATCCATGCCTATTCCCAGTCCTGCTGTAGGTGGCATGCCATATTCCAATGCTCGCAAGAAATCTTCATCAAGCACCATCGCTTCATCATCGCCTCTTTTACCTAATTCAAGCTGAGACTCAAATCGTTCCCGTTGATCTATCGGATCATTCAACTCTGTAAATGCATTACAGATTTCCTTTCCGTTGCATATGGCTTCAAATCGCTCAACAATACCTTCTTTCGTTCTGTGTTTTTTTGCTAGTGGAGACATTTCCACAGGATAATCTGTTATAAAAGTAGGTTGGATCAAACTACCCTCACACGTTTCTCCAAATATTTCATCAATCAATTTTCCTTTACCCATGGATGGATCTACCGACACATGTAATTGTTTGCACACATCCCTGATCTCCTTTTCATCCATTTTTGAAATATCAATGCCTGTAAAAGCCTCGATCGCTTCAAACATTGTATATCGCTTCCATGGTCGTTTAAAATCAATCAGGTTCTCTCCTACCTGAATCTTCGTCGTCCCATTCGTATCAAGGGCTACCTTCTCAACCATTTCTTCAACCAGATTCATCATCCATTCGTAATCCTTGTAAGCAACGTACAATTCAATCTGCGTAAATTCAGGGTTGTGGAAACGACTCATTCCCTCATTCCTGAAATCCTTCGAAAATTCATATACACCATCAAATCCACCAACGATCAATCGCTTCAGATACAATTCATTGGCGATCCTCAGATATAAAGTCATATCGAGGGTATTATGGTGTGTTTTGAAAGGACGCGCAGCTGCACCGCCATATATTGGCTGTAAAACAGGCGTTTCAACTTCAAGGTAACCTTTACTATCCAGAAAATTACGGAATGAACTATACATCTTGGTTCTTTTGATGAACGTTTCCTTTACCACCGGATTCACAACAAGATCCACATATCGCTGACGATATCTGAATTCAGGATCCGTTACTGCATGATGCACAATACCTTCAGCATCCGTTTTTACGATAGGCAGCGGCTTAAGCGATTTACTCAATAATTCAAGAGAACTAACATGAATCGTCGTTTCCCCTGTCTTAGTATGAAATGCATACCCCGTAATCCCTATAAAGTCTCCTATATCCAATAGTTTTTTAAACAGAACATTATAAAGTTCTTTATTTTCATCTGGACAAATTTCATCTCTGTTGATATACAATTGCATTCTCCCGGAACTATCCTGGATCTCCGCAAAAGAGGCTTTCCCCATAATCCGCTTCATCATTAATCTGCCGGCCAGGCTCACTTCTTTATAATTTCCGATTTCCGGATTATAGTTTTCATGCACCTCTTTGGAAGAAACATTGATTTCAAATCCCTGTGGCGGGTACGGATTAACACCTAATTCTATGATTTTCTCTAGATTATCTCTCCTGATGATCTCCTGTTCGTTTAACATATTCTGTTTTTTATTAGCCGCAAAATTAAAGAAAAATTATTAAGGGTGTTCATGCTTATTAGAATAAATTAAAACGCATAATTAATGATGTCTCCTGATCCATCACTTTATGGGATCAATAAATCAATTTTAAATTTAAAAATGGTCAATTTGTACAATACTATTTGGAATCATTATATCCATTAACAATAATTTCACTGAATCAATTATTTTTTCCTAAAAGCAGTATTTTTGTGACCATTAAAAAATAAAAAATAATGGCAAACAACAGTTTCATAAAAAAATCATGGGTTCTATGGACCTTAACTATAATTTTTACCCTTTTCATAGCCTACCTGCAACGTACTACCGGTCCAACTTATCCCGTAAGTGGAAAAGTTAATGTTGGTAAAGAAGTTATTAAATATAAACTGATCAGAACCGATGAGATTACCGGTACAACAATTGACTCTGAGATCCCAATATCTGCTCCTGAAAACATCAGCGGAACCTATATTTATAAAAGATATAAAAGCAACGATGTATGGACAGAAAAACAATTAAAGAGAGATGGTGACAATCTGGTTATTTCCATTCCAAGACAACCAATGGCAGGGAAAGTGGAATATCAAGTTGTTCTGACTGATGGTGAACAGATCATTAAATTACCAGCAGAACCTGTAATTATGAGTTTCAAAGGCGTCGTTCCAAAATTAACTGTATTGCTTCCCCATGTTTTGATGATGATACTGGCCATGATCTTTTCAACCAGAACCGGACTCGAAGCAATTGTTAAAGGGGAAAAAACATATAAACTTGCCGTCTGGACCCTGATCTTTTTGGGTATCGGAGGTATGATCCTTGGTCCAATCATGCAAAAATATGCTTTTGATGCTTATTGGACGGGCTGGCCCTTCGGTCATGATCTGACAGATAATAAAACGATCATCTCTTTCATATTCTGGATTGCTGCAGTGATCATGTTATATAAAGACAGGACCAAACGAATCATCGCTATTGTAGCTGCAGTAGTACTGATCGGTATTTACTCAATCCCTCACAGTGCCCTGGGCTCAGAGCTGGATTATACAAAAATCGAAGGAGAAAAAACAGAAATACCTGCAGAGGAAGGTTAATCTATAGCCCAAAGTTGGGGGAAATTGAATGAAATTACATTGTTTTGGCAAAGCAAATCTAATGTCATTTCAGTCCGGACTTACTTTTTCAGTAAGGGCCTGACAGATTCGTTTTGTGTTTTCTGTTTTCAATTTGTTATTTAATTTTCAACTCTCCATCTTCAATTAACTATATTTAAGGTTTCAACCATCAATTAGGAATTTTGAGTGTAGGCAAAAAAAAATTCGGAGCGTTTGGAGGTGTATTTACCCCCTCCCTTTTGACCATTCTGGGTGTTATTATGTATTTAAGACTGGGATGGGTCGTTGGCCACGCTGGATTATGGGGCGCTTTGATCATCGTATTGATCGCTCACATCATCTCGATCACCACCGGATTAAGTATATCATCTATTGCCACTGATAAAAAAGTAGGAGCTGGTGGTGTTTATTATGTATTGTCCAGAAGTCTGGGCTTACCCATTGGAGGCGCTATTGGTTTGACCTTATTTATTGGAACGGCCTTGAGTATCGCGCTTTACATCGTAGGTTTTAGTGAAAGCTTCAACGACCTGATCGGCATCGAATCTACCCTTAATAATATTCGATTGACAGGTAGTGTTGCTTTATTGATCTTAACGATCATCGCTTTTATCAGTACTTCACTCGCTATCAAAGCACAGTATTTTATCCTGGCTGCAATTTTCATTTCACTTGGGGCCATCATTTTCGGTGTTCCTGTTCCTGCTGATGCAATTCCAGTAAATACAGCGCCTACCCCCTCTCTGCCAATGGCAACCATTTTTGCCATATTTTTTCCTGCAGTTACCGGATTTACTGCCGGAATAGCGATGTCCGGAGACCTTAAGGACCCAAAAAAAGCGATTCCACTTGGCACCATTTCGGCCATTGGTGTCGGATTTATAGTATATGTGGGCCTGGTTATTTTTCTGTATTTCAAAGTCGATGCAGAATTACTAAAAACGGATTATCGAATCCTGGAAAGAATATCCATCTTCGCTCCGGCAGTAGTTGCCGGAATCTGGGGCGCAACACTATCTTCTGCGCTCGGCGGGATTTTGGGTGGACCAAGAATATTACAGGCCATGTCACTCGATAAGATCACTCCTATGATCTTTGGAAAAGAGCAAGGAAAATCTAAAGAACCGAGAATTGCCCTGATCGCAGCGATCATTTTGGCTGAACTTGGCATACTTATCGGTGATCTGGACATTGTAGCCAGAGTGGTATCCATGTTCTATCTTGCAGCTTACGGTTTTATCAATATTTCTTTCTTCCTTGAAAGTTGGGCCAGTGCGGATTTCAGACCTTCATTCAAAGTTAATAAATGGTTTGGATTTGTAGGTTTTCTAGCCACGTTCGGTGTGATGTTCCAGCTGGACATGCTGGCGATGTTTATGGCCCTGATTGTTATTGGAGGCATTTACCTTTGGCTAACCCGAAGAGAGATTGCATTGGGAACCGGGGACATCTGGAGATCTGTCTGGTCAACCGGCGTAAAAGAAGGTTTGAAAAGGCTGGAATCCAAGGATGATCATAAAAGAAACTGGAAACCAAACATTCTGCTATTTAGTGGAAATTCAGATGCCAGACCACATCTGATCGAATTCAGTCAGGCTTTGGCAGGTCGTTCAGGTCTGGTGACCAATTTTGACCTGATTGAAAATAAAGGCATGGACATTCTTTTCACCAAGCACAAACAAAGTGTGAAGGACGAATTGCTCCATAAATACGGTATTTTTGGCAGACAGATCGAAGTGAAAAACATATATAAAGGTATTGAAACCATCGCTTCAACCTTTGGTTTTTCCGGGGTGGACCCCAATACTGTTTTGATGGGTTGGGCCAGAAACACAAAAGATCCGATTTGGTTTGCTCAAATGACCCAATCGCTGATCGACCTGGATTACAATGTCCTATACATGGACTATGATGTAAAAAGAGGTTTTGGAAACAGACAACAAATAGACCTTTGGTGGCGAGGCATCAGCAATAACGCCGAACTGATGTTGCAGATCGCTAAATTTATTTCATTTAATGCCGACTGGAGAAATGCAGTTATCAGAATTTTACTGGTAAATGATTTCAATGTTGACAGGAGAATCATTGAAAACAGGATCACCAAACTACTCGAGGAATTCAGACTAACTGCTCAAATTAAAATCATTGACAATCATCTAGAACAAAAGCCATTTTACGATATATTAAAATCGCATTCTCTGAGATCCGACCTTGTCCTGATCGGAATTCCGTTTATCGTTGAAGGATCGGAATCAGCATTTGTCACAACGACAAACGAATTGACAGAGGTTATTGGTACGACCCTGATGGTAAAAGCATCTTCAACTTTTGATGAGACCAGGTTGGGATTAAAACAAATGACTGAAAGTAATATTGATCTTTATTCAAACGAAAAAGAGATACAGTTACTCGAATTGTCTGATCAGAATATTTTGGACCAGGAACTTCAGAATCTGGATCTAAAACTATCCAAAATTGCAAATGATTTTGGAGAAAATTACCTTAGATTAATTAATCAGCATTATCAGGCATTCCTTGAAAAACAAATTGCTGCCCTATTCGCTGTGGAGGCTGACTTCCGCAAGGATCTAATAAATATCAACAGCCCGGAATTCAGTATTAAATCTATAGAAATTTCCAGCAATTTCCGGGAAGATGATTTAAGTTTACTGAAAGAGATACTGGCACAAGGAATCGAACAATATCTGAATGACCGAAAAAATATTTTTGCTTCAATCATAAAATCAATCGATCTACCCAGTAGCTCTGATTCCGCTCAATCAAATAAAAAGCTTCAGGTCCGGAGAATTCTAAATAATTATGAAGCAGCAGGATTTAATATTTCTTATAGCAAAACTTTAAAGGAATTTGGAATCATTAGTTCAAATATAGTCATTAGGTGCAAAGAAGCGATAAAGGAGATTCTTGAAAATATTTCCAATCAAAGTGATCCTTCAGAAAAAGTGCCATCCATAAATGAAAAAATGGCTGAATTGCGTGAATTTTCGAACATTTTGGTATCGCATACTCTTTTGGATATCAGGAATGGAGACAGAAAAATACTAAATGCATCTATTAAGGGTATAATCAATGATCATATTAAATTACCACACAGGAGCAATTTTATTACCGGAAAGGATAAAAACTGGACAAGGAAGTTAGAGTTCATAGAAGATTACGCTTCATTTTGGTATCGAAATCAACAATTATTTCATTTTAGGTTTGAAACCGGCATTGAATTAAAAAGGACCAATCTTATTTTAAAATCAGGGTCCGTTTATTTGATTGATAATATCAAAAACAAAACAGAGAATAGTCTGCTTTCAGAGATCAAATCATTAAAGATTGCTCTGAAGGAGCTACAAAATAATACAGACACAAAAAATGATGTTGCTCACCATTATGATTTGAACATTGGGCATTACCCATTGTTTGATTATGTCCCTTCATTCAGGAATTTTAGAAAAAAAATCGGAAAAGCCACGGATCAATTGCCTACAGAAATTGAAATGATGGATGCAGGTTCTGAACTAAACATGAGCAACATCCAGGGTAAAAATGTGAATACCGTTTCATTTTCAGTTGATAAAATTGCGGATTATCTTATTGAAACAAGTTTCATTTCAAAGATCCAGAACAATTTGGATCAGCATACGAAAGAAGTAAATGGTCATATTGGTGAATTGATAAATTTATCAGGAATGATCAATTACCGAATCCGGAAAATGATGCAAAAAGGGAAAATTGCAGAGTTGGAAAAATTCACTGAAAAGTATACCAGAAAATTAAACATCCTGGAGGAGTCAATACGGGTTTCCAGTAATTCTTTTGAAGCTGACACCAAAGAGGTATTAAACGCGACGACGAGTCTTCTGCAAGTGCAGCATATCATCGAGCAAGCTGAAACACTCAAACAATATGTTCGTAAAAAAGAAATTAGAAAAGGCATTAAAGGTCATTTGAGGAATTACAGATCAGAAGCTAACAGGCAAATACAAAAGTTATTTGACCTGATTTCTGACAACAAGGAAAAAATAAGATCGCTTGAATACGATCGGCAAAAAGATATGCTCAAGAACCCGGGAGATCTGTTAAGAGAATTTATATTTTCAGTTTCCGCTGAAAATCATTCAAAATTTCCAATCCCGTTTTATTACAAGCAGCTTTTTTCTGGTAAACATCTTCAAAGCGGAAAAACATTAACAAACAGAGCCGGAGAGATTGAAAAAATTATTTCTACCATCCGGCATATTGAAAATGGGGTAAATGGCGCTATCCTGATTACGGGGCCTTCCATATCAGGAAAATCGTTTTTGACTGAACATGTAATTCAGCATTACTTATCTGGCAATAGTTTTTATATCACACCAAATCCTGGTGGGTCAAATGAAGCAAAAGATCTGAACCAGGCATTCTCCAGGGTTACCGGAATCATTTCCGGGACTGATGATATTTTACAAAAAAGCGAAGCCGGATCTGTTTTTGTTTTTAACGATCTGGAGTCCTGGTGGCTGAACCGATACAACGGTGATTCTGCGATCAATGAGATCGTAGAGCTTGTCAAGCGGCATGGCAACCGACATTTCTTCATTTTCAACTGTAATATCCATACGTTTAAGCGAATTGAAAAATCAAGTCATATTTCTGACATTATTGCCACGACCGTTTTGTTAAAGCCATTATCCAAAGCAGAAATAAAAAAGGAAATTTTAAGAAGACATAAAATCGGAGGAATAAGTCTTTATTACAAAGGAGACCTGATAGATGCTCAACGGGAAGACAGGCATATTTCTTCCTTATTTAAAAGAATTCATGCTACTTCTGGTGGTAACATAGGCTTTGCCTACCAAATTTGGTTGTCTGCAATTAATACAAATTCTGAAGGAAAATACACATTAAAACTGCCGGAGAAAATTGAATTTCCAGATATCAAATCTTCAGATTGGGTGAATCTGTTGCTTCAGTTACTACTTCATAAATCAATAGGCAGGGATCGTTTCCGGTTTTTATATAAATCCATGGGTGAACATTGGATAGAGCGAATGGAACGCGAATTAAACACTTCTCTGATCCTTTCAAAACCGGGAATAGTCGAGTATGAACTTAAAAAAATCATCCGGATCTATTTGGAAGAATACTTATCTGAAAAACAAATATTATGATGGGAACAGGCGAACTCAATATATTTCTGATCATTTTAACTTTTGTTGTTGCCACGGGTATCATAGCTACTTATCAATTGATATTTAAACTCGTAATTCCTTCCGTCAAAAACAGAAAGTTCAAACAATTTATATCGACCTGGGCATTCCGGTCCCAACTATTGGCCTGGTGCCTTTTTATAATGTTCTTTTTCTATCAATATTTTAATAGTGCTCCCTATTTTACAATTGCTTCCGTGACCATTGTCTTAATTTTAGGCTGGATATTCTGGAGAGACCTGATCGCCGGCTTGATTTTTAAGATAGATAATAAGGTATCAATCGGAGACACGATCGAATGTTGTGAACATACCGGAAAAGTAAATTTTATTGGAAATAGGAATATCATACTTGAATCTTCAAATAAGGAACAAGTTATACTTTATCACCGGATGATCGTTTCGCGAGGATACAAGATCATTCGGGAGCAAGACATAGACAATGCCATTGAATTTAAGGTAGCTAAAAGTACCCTCCTTAAGTTTGGAGGGGTAAAAGAAGTTCAGAAACTTATTGAAGCCAGTCCCTGGGCCTCTACGCTGAATCAACCCGAAATTTTGATTTCGGACAACGATCATTACCTGATTAAGATCTGGGCTTTAAATCCGGATGACAAGGAAAAATATAAGAATTCAATATTATTCGAATTAAATATCCCGATATAATTCTGTGGCTGAAAAAAAATAGAATCTTATTCAGAATATTTCAGGTATAATTCATTCCATTTTCTGTTTAAAATGGCCGCTTTCCAAAGACTGTAATGCTGTAAATACCAAAATCGCCTTTTTTAAATAACATGACCTGCTCTTCATTCAAAAATTGATTCAGGAGTTCATCCGGAAGTTGTATTTTTTTCTCCTTCTGTACCTGTACATCCGTAAATCCGGTATCTGTGATAATCTTCAGGTACACTTCCTTTTGTATAGCTCCGGATATACATCCTGCGTATAATTCAGCCTGTTCCCTGAGTTGCTCCGGCAATTCACCAAGAACCACCACATCAGAAACACTAAAGTGACCTCCTGATTTTAAGACGCGATACGTCTCTAAAAATGCTTTTTCCTTATCCGGAACCAGATTGAGTACACAATTGCTAATAACGACATCAACGTGCGAATTTTCAAGTGGAAGATTTTCAATGTCACCCAAAATGAATTCAATATTTTCGAATCCGCGTCTGTTTGCATTTTCCTTTGCTTTTTGAATCATTTCGATCGTCATATCCACTCCGATGACCCTACCCGACTCTCCTGTCAGTTCCCGCGCGACAAAACAATCATTTCCTGCGCCTGAGCCAAGATCAAGCACCGTTTGTCCAGGCATAATTTGAGCAAATTCAGTTGGCAAACCACATCCCAGATTCAGGTCGGCATCCGGATTGTATCCTTGCAGTTGCGAATAATCATCAGCAAATACGGTATAATCTATCGTACAGCATGAATCTGTACCGCAACAGGCAATTTCTTCAGCTTTAATCTCTTTGAGTGCAATTTTACCGTATTTATCCTTTACGATTTCTTTCAATTCTTTCCCATTTTTATCCATAACCAGATTTTTTAACAACATTTAAAGCTGTCGCCCGAGTTAATAAAACAAGACAACATGCTACCAATTTCACTCATTTTATCTCTATTCAGGCAATAGCATACCTTCGCCCCTTCTGTTTCCCCTTTGATTAGATCCGCTCTTTTCAGTTCCTTCAGATGTTGCGAAATGGTGGATTGGGCCAAGCCGATCTCTTCTACAATATCTCCGCAGATGCATGCATCTACTCTGAACAAATATTCCAGGATTGCGATCCTTGCCGGATGACCCAGAACTTTACACACTAAGGCCAGTTGATTCTGCCCGGTTGAAAATTGTTGTGACTTCGTTATTCCCATAATTAATCGCAATATAACGATTTGCTTTTTATTATCGCAATATAACGATAATAAAAAGCAAATTTTTCCACCTGTTTTTTTGGAAAAATGAAATTTTGCTTGTACAGACATCCAAGGTTTATACAAAATATTTAGTATTTTACCTAACGATATGGCGGAATTAATTTCAAATATTTATTTCCTGATTTTATGGATATCTTTTGCATTTTCGGTGCAACTGATCTACTTGTTTTACCGGGAAAACGAAAGACCAGCAGTGAGAAAAATGACCCTGATTTCTGCTCTTTTATTTGCTTATATTCTTATAGCAATGCTAGTATTTCCAGGGGTTTTGATAATAATCGACCTTAGTGCATTGATTCTAATTTTGATCTATCTGACCTGACCTTTTTCTGTCAAAAAAGATTTAACAGACAATATTCCTGCACTAAGATATGATGAAAGGGACATTATGTTCTCCAGAAAAGAATTAAGCCCCGGCTCAATGCAATATGACCAGTATTACCGGAAAAATCCAAAAAGAGAAATACTGGATTTAAATTTTAGAAAAGAACCCGGGCTACTTTCTGAAAAGTCTCTGTATTACCATCCGGCTGCGTTTAAAATAGCAGAAAACTACTTTAAAAAGATAGATCAATTGATCCCTTTTATCACCGGACTCCCAAGCAAAAATATAACAGAGCTTAATATTTTTGAGCGGACTCAAAACATAAAACAAATTGCAACATCCCTCGGCGCCTTAAATGTAGGTATAACTAAATGTAAGGATTATCATTTTTACAGCCACAAAGGACGTGGCACATCCTATGGAAAGCAAATCTACCCCAGTGACAAATTTGCAATCGCCTTTACCGTTGAGATGGATCATAAAATGGTTGCTGCAGCTCCAAAGGCCTCAATACTAATGGAATCATCCAAACAATATTATAATGCAGCAAAAATCGCAATTGGAATCGCTGAACAAATCAGGAATTGGGGCTTCGAAGCAAAGGCTCACATCGATGGTAATTATGAACTTATTTGCCCTTTGGTAGCCAGAGATGCCGGTTTGGGAGAATTGGGTAGAATGGGAATATTAATGACCCCGACACATGGCCCAAGAGTGAGAATCGCCGTGGTAACAACTACTTTAGAGTTGATCCCTGATAATTATATTAAAAACCATACAGTTTTAGACTTCTGCAGAATTTGCAAAAAATGCGCAGATTGCTGCCCGTCAAATGCCATATCTTTTTCTGAACCAGAAACTTTGGAGGGAACCAAAAGATGGAAAATAAATTCTGAGGCTTGTTATACCTATTGGTGTAAAGCCGGCACAGATTGTGGAAGATGCATGGCTGTTTGTCCCTATTCACATCCAAATAATGTGGCTCACAAATTGACGAGATGGGCCATCCGGCATTCAAGTCCTTTCAGAAAAATTGCAGTCATTTTGGATGACTTTTTCTATGGAAAGAAACCCACACCAAAAAAAATACCTCAAATCAACGATTCGGACCTTAAAGATTCGATTCCAAAGCTGTAATGGATTCATAAACATACTTATTCACAGGCACTTCCATCCCGATCTCTTCAGCCAATCGAACAATGGTTCCATTTTGGTATTCAACTTCTGAACGCCTGCCTGCCCAAACATCCCTGGTGAGGGATGCCGTAGCACTGTGTGCAAAGGAATCAATAAAAGCAATTGCCTTTTCAAGATAGTCCGGTTCGATCCGAACGCCCAGTTTCCCAGCAAGCTCATACCCTTCTGTCAGCAAGTCAAGCATCATTTTACGATGAGGCTCATGACTTCTTAGTTCACCATAAGTGGTTTTGCTCACCGCCAGCAAACCACTGACACATATCCCTATGAATTTTTTCCAGACTTCGGCTTCAATATTGTCTGCTAATTTATTTTTAATTCCTGCATCTGAGAATAATATTTGCAATTGCTTTATTCGCTCCGTCTGTTCATTGTTTAACTCCCCATAAACGATCATTGGATCCACACCTTTGTGGTTTATCACACCCGGAGATTCCACCATGCTGAATATCTTACAAAGACCATTGATGATATGCCTTGACGGCAAATGAAAAAGTAGTTCTTTTGCTGCCATAATCCCGTTTTGCAAAGGCAAAATGATTGTATTGTCTTGAAGGAGCAACTGTAATCGGGGTGCCAAAACCTTTACCTGGAAAGATTTTACAGTCAAAAGAATCAGGTCTGCTTTCCCAATCGCCTCAAATTTGTCCGTTGCAAATGCCTCCTTCAAATGTGCATCTCCATGTATGCTTTTCAAAAAAATACCCCCCTGTCGAATTGCTTTTAAATGTTCGCCCCTCGCCAAAAACCGCACGTCATGTCCGGCCATTGCAAGCCTGACCCCAAAATATCCGCCTACCCCTCCTGTCCCTATAATGGCAATCTTCATAATTATTGTATTAAATTAATAAATATAAAATCTATACTCCGCTTTCATGCACTCAAAATACTAAGTTTTAATTATTTTTGGAGAAGTTGAGATTTATCAATGAGATAGAATCTGAAAAATTAAAATGAATTACAATTACAGAGATATTGTATTACTGCTCCTTACTTTTGGATTGAGCTGTTTGACAACTTCCCTTGCTCAGGAAATTTGTGATAATGCCATTGATGATGATGCTGACGGTTTTATAGATTTGAATGACCCGGATTGCATATGCAATTTTCTGCTGCCTTCCTCTCTCATCCCTAACCCGTCTTTTGAAGAGATGCTTTGTTGTCCGGAAGAAAATGCAAGATTGGATTGCGCAGTTGATTGGATTCAGGCCAGTAATCCTACCACGGATTACGTTCACACCTGTGGAAATTACCTTGGAAATACAAACATCCCCGCTTATGCTCCCTTACCTTTCCCGGACGGGGAAGGTGGCGTCGGCTTCAGAGACGGACAGGCTTATGTTGGTACGAATTATAAAGAATATGTTGGGGCTTGTTTGACTGAATCCATGGAAGTGGGTACAAAATACAAACTTGACTTTTATATCGGTTTTCGAAATAATGTCGTGGGAAGCATGAATTTGACCATGGCAATTTTTGGCTCGACGAATTGCTCTGATCTTCCTTTTGGAGGCAATAGCAACTCCATCGGTTGCCCGGTAAATAGCGGAAAATATAAACTGATCGCACAACAGCAGGTTTTCGGATCCAATGAATGGGTGAATGTTATTTTTGAATTTGTTGCTGACAAAGCTTATGAAGTTATCATTCTTGGACCTGGTTGTGAAGCTAACCCAAATTACGTTTACGACCCCTATTTTTACCTCGACAGATTGGTAATCGCTGAAAGTGCTGAATTTGGCATCCCATTCGACAAAATAGAAGGCCGTATCTGTGAAGAAGGCGTGATGCTCAGTGTAGAGGATATTTCTACAAATACATTCCAATGGTATAAGGATGGAATTGCAATAATCGGAGAAAGCAGTCCATATATTTTTCTTCAGCCAAACCCAGGCGTAGAAGGAATTTATCAATGTGTAATTACGAATTCTGAAGGTTGCGCCTATTCTCAAGCCTATGAGCTAAGGATTCCTCCTTATTACGAACAGATCAATGATACCATATGTGAATTTGACTACTATCAATTTGGTGATCAATCGCTGGTAGAATCTGGCTATTATGAACGGACCATCGAGGCATTGGATGGTTGTGATTCGATCATCCAATTAAACCTTGAAATTCTTCCAAGTACCTTTGCGACTACGCCAGATAGTTTTTGTCTTGGAGCTGTTTATAATTATTATGACATTACAACAAATGAACCAGGGACCTATCAAACAAATATATTGAATGAAAATGGTTGCGATAGTATGATTACAGTCGAACTTTTTGAGATCCCCATGGGAACTGGAATTCTATTGACAGACACCATTATTCTTGATTTGGGTGAAATAACAGATCTGATCCCGGAATACCTCAATCCTTATTATTCCGAAATAAAATGGCTGAATGAAGCAAATGAATTTATTACCAAAGAAAAAGCGATTTTTGATTTCCAACCCTTTAATTCAACGAAACTATACTTGACAGGTGAAGATGAATGGGGTTGCCCGGTGTTAGATTCAACTACCATTATCGTCAGGAAAACAAATTATACCTTGTATATCCCTAATATCTTTACTCCGAACGGGGATAAGCTTAATGATAATTTCATATTCTTTACGCCTCCTTCAATTCGGACCGTAACGAATATTTCAATTTATGATCGCTGGGGCAATAAGGTTTTTGAGGATCAAAACATTCATTTTCCAGGCAATTTTCAGGGTTGGGATGGCAATATCAATGGTACGCAGGCTTTATCGGGCGTATATTCTTATATCATTGAAGCAATTTTTATTGATGAAACTGAAAAAATCTTTTCTGGCGACCTGACTTTGATCAGATAAATTCAGAAAAATGAACGAATTATTTTATCAAAACAATGTTGGGATCTTTTAGCAGCATCTTACAAATTTTATCCTGCTTTATCTTTATTCATCCAATCATTTCAAAAATTTGGACCACAGGATAAAATCTGAATGGAAGCATCCAATTATAAAATAGATAACGATTATGTTAATCCTATTTTTGAATTTCAACACCCTTCCAAAAAGCAACAAAGCCTTTAATTTGAGCAGCCTTTTCGGATGTTTCCGGATAATACCAGGCAGCATCCGGGTTTATTTTCCCATTGACGTTAATGTGATAATAATGCGCTTTGCCCTTCCAGGGGCATCTGCTATGCGTTTCGCTTTTTGAAAAATATTGTAGATCAATAGCATCAGGAGGAAAATAATAATTCCCCTCCACGACTTTTGTTTCCTTGCTTTCAGCAATAGTTACCCCGTTCCAGATTGCTTTCATTATGTTTTACTTTTTATTTGCCACAAAGAATTCATATAATAATTTCTACTGTCATTAAAATTTTTCACAATTTCAAATCCGGTTTCAGAAGCAAAATCCTGGATCATCGAATCATCGAATTTTTGAGAAAGTTCCATATAGATCCGCTCTCCTTTTTCAAAAAATATAGTTTCATCAATTACTTTTATATGAACCTTTTGATCTTCCAGACTCCTTAAATAACTTTTTGCAGAACCTGTTTCAGGATTATAGATCTCTTCGTGTTTAAATTTATCTACATCAAAATCAGCACTCATCTCCCGATTAATTCGAATCAACAAATTCAGATTAAAAGCAGCAGTATGGCCGTGAGGATCATTGTAGGCAAGGGATATGACCTTCGGATCTTTCTTTAGATCAAAACCAATAAAAAGCAAATCATTTTCATTCATCGCTTTTCGCAATTGAATTAAAAAATCAACTCTGTCCTGCTTTTCAAAATTACCAATATTCGACCCTAGAAAAAGCAATATCTTTCGTCGCAAACCCTTTTGACTCAGCTCTTCCATCATTTCAAAATAATCGCCGATCTGACCATAAATTTCAAGATTTGGAAATATGTTCTCCAACTCTGCAGTAAGGTTTTTTACAGAATCTCCGGAAATATCAATAGGCTTATATGAAAAATTAGCTTTTTGTTTCAAAAAATATTCAAGTAACACTTTCGTTTTCAAACCATCCCCCGCCCCAAGTTCAACCAGATCAAATATTGGCCCTGAATAACTAAAGGCTTTAAAAATCTCTTCAGTCTGCAACTTGAAAATTTCCATTTCGCAATCCGTCAGATAATATTCATCCATTCTCATGATATCCTGAAATATCTGACTACCTCTCGTATCATAAAAGTATTTGGAAGACAAATGCTTAGGCTTGGACTTAAGTCCATCCAAAATGTCTTCAACAAATACTGAAATTGACATATGCAATAATTAAATTATATATAATTTATTGAGGAATACCTGTTTCAAACGGATTTCCGGGGTCATTGCTCCATTCAAACCAGCCTCCATCGAAAACAGAAACCCTCGGCCAACCCATCAACCAGGCATTATAGAATGCCTCACTACCTCTCCAACCTGTTCCACAATAAAATGCCAGATGCTTGTCAGGAGTGATCTTGTTATCGAGCCAGATCTCTACTATTTCCTGAAATTCCCGCATCGTATGATCAAAATTCCTGTAATTTTCCATATGGTAGGCATCAGAACCACAATTGCCAAAAATAGCCCCCGGAATCCTGCCTTTTTTTTCGATGTAATTATAACCGCTCACCTCCCCTATGAATTCTGGCCAGCTCCTGACACAAACGAGCTCTGAATCCGATGATAATAACATTTCTTTAGCCTGAGGAACATCAACGGCAAGCTCCGGATTTAATGGAATCTCAGCTCCATATTCCGCGACAGCTTTCTTTTCAACATCTTCCACCGAAATTTCATAACCTGCATCTTTCCAGGACTGAAAACCTCCATTTAGTACTCTCACATCTTTTATTCCGGCCCACATCATTATAAATGCAGTCCTGATAGCAGCAATATGTCCGGCAGCACTTCCCGGAAAAGCATCCGTATTATCCGGAAAGATAAATTTTCCGTATAAGATCACCGTTGTATCAACTGTGATCCCATGAGATTCAAATGTCTTTTTTAACTCTTCCGGTGTCCGCCTGTTCCAGGTTTCAGGCGATTCTACGTCATTTGTATCCAGGTCAATTGCTCCTGGAATATGACCACTGAGATATGCTTCCCGGTTCCTGTAATGCGTATGTATCAAAACAAATTTTTCGTTCTTATAATTTGGAACTGAATTCCCATTTATAACTGAATTAACCCAATCCGGATAAACAAGATTTTCATATCGGGCCAACTTTACCAATGGAAGTTCTTCGTTCTCAATCCATTCTTCCAAAAACTGCTTATAAATACTAATATTTTCATACCCCGCCCGAATGAATTTTTCAGCAACCACTTCAAGTGCTGCTATTTCATCTCCATATAGAACAATATTATTGCCGACTAAAATTGATTTTGCTTGTACCACATCCAACCAATCCAGATACTTTGACCATTTAAATGGCAGAGACTTCGCACCAGGAATATGTCCCCCGCGCTTTTCGCCGTGCATGGCCCATCCGTTATAAGCGTCCACTGATCGTATATCAACAATCAAATGACTTCCTGCGTCTACAATTTGTAAAAGTTCACCGGTAAGTAAAATAGCTGGTTTTTTTTTCATAAATATTCTAATTGCTTACAATGACTCTATGCTAAAGATAGAAATAATATCTCAAAATAATTTTATAATGATTTCAGAGCAGTCAATATTTCCTGCACATGAGCTCTTTTTTTATAGTCAGTATCAAATTGCCGCCATACAATTTCCCTCCCCTCTCCAATGATAAAACTGGCCGGAATCGGCAATCTTTGAGATTCATCAGAATGACTTGCTTTTAATTTGGCACCTAAAAATGTATTATAAGTAAACAATTGCGATTTACCCGGTAGAAAGTTAACATCAAATTTATCAGCTATTCTATATCCTTCATCGTACAATAAGCTGAATTCAGTACCTGATTTTTCAGACATTTTCTGAAGATATTCAGGCTTCTCAGGTGATACCCCAATTACCCTACCTCCGTAGGTTTCAATCAAAGAAAGACTGTCCTGCAATATTTCCAAATGTTTATTGCAATATGGACACCAAAATCCTCTGTAAAAAATCAAGACGACAGGTCCATCTTTGAGTGCACTGTCAAGATTAAAATTATGTCCATTTTGATCTTGTGCCTCAAAATTCGGTACTATACTGCCAATTTCAATTCCCCTGACCTCATTAACTCCAGGAAAATCCTGAGCAAAAACCATATTCAAAGAGATCATAAACAAACACAATACAATGATATTACGCATTAGATATTTTAATTATATTAAAATTTATTTTTAAATACCGCTTTGTTTTTTTGCTAATAAAAAAGCCGTTTTACAAAATCATGGCCCTTGTAATCTATCCACTTGTGCAAAGAATGATGTGAATCAATTTTTATTTAACGGGCTTCAGACTTAAATTAGCCAAACTCCAGTACATGCTAATATTTAACATATAAACAGAAAATGAACTTAGCTTGTTTATCTTTTCCTCTATCCATATAATCGGAAGTGTTCACCTTAAATTGAAAAAAGAATTGAATTATTTTTATAATGATCAGTTTCCATAGCTTCTTCAATTCAGAATATGAAAATCAAACTATAATTCATCCGCTTGTCTCATTATTTGAAATAAACAAAATCGCAGATAAACAAACTGCATTTTTCAAAAAAAATGAAAGCTGTGGTCTTTGTTAAAATGTCTCTCCATTTTATTGTATTTTTGCACGAAACGGATTGTACATGAATAGCCAAATATTTAAAACATTATTTTTTGTCATTTTTCTTTCTTCATATGGTTTACATGCTCAACAATGTCCAGCAGGTGGAGCAGCTTTCATCAATGAATTTTCAGGTGCAAGCATTGATGAATATATAGAAATAGTTGTTATAGGAGACCCCGCTTCCCCACTGGCCCCGGTTAATCTGGAAGGATGGATACTGGATGACAACAACATTGCCGAAACTGGTCAGGGTACTGCATCCGGACACCTGGTTTTAGGTGATTGTTTCTCAGCGATGACTCCGGGATCCATAATCGTAGTATATAATCCAGACTTTCCATACCCTGGCATCGATCCTGGTTTTCCGAATGCTGCTGGTTCATACGTTTTACCTCATAGTGATCCCTGTATTTCCATCTGCACCTCCAACCCCAGTACTTTTGATGAATCATATATGCCGTGCAATTCTTATGGTTATGAACAATGGTCAGATAATCTTGGACTGTCAACCAATGGGGATGGCGTGCAAATCCGTACCCCTCTGGCTGTTTTTTATCATGGACTCTATTATGATACCAATTTTGCGCCTGCAGGTGAACCCGGATGTCTTGATGTTGGCAACATCCAATCATCTCTCAATTGCGGAGACTGGTTTGATGTTGGCAATTACGCTTCTTTAACGCCAAGCCCCGGACTTGCAAATTCAGTGCTGAATCAGGCACTGATCGATGATATAATAGCAGGAACAATGGACTGTGATGATATTGCAGCATCCTGTAACCTATTTGTCTGCCCGACA
>Ga0102814_10000276_pt1 | contig 37697 bp, 42 predicted proteins | sample ColrivemetaGS741_FD_79112 | JGI IMG/M metagenome (GOLD analysis project Ga0102814, IMG submission 79112) | Estuarine microbial communities from the Columbia River estuary - Flood tide ETM metaG S.741 | ecosystem: Environmental > Aquatic > Marine > Intertidal zone > Estuary | place: USA...
CCAGTTCTGCACATAAGTGCGTTTGTATAAATACATGTCTAGTCCCATTTGTTTTTATTTTAATTGATTTAATGAATTTAAAATTTTATTAATGTCTTCTTCCGATGCATATTTACTCGCTTCCTTTACAAATTCATCAATATCTTCTTTAGATACACCAGAATCTTTAGGGACTTTCAACCATTCAATTTGGTTTTCAATCCAGTAATCCTTATCTAGATACTTGTATTCGTATTCTGAGTATGTAAACTCTTGCCTAGAAGTCTCGCCAAAAGAATCAAAATTTGTAATGCCTGCAAAGTCGCAGCCTTGTTCGCTATACTCAAGATTACCGCCTAGATTATATACTTTACATAGTTCTTCAGTAAACTTTTCCATAGGTGACCATGCACTATCCCCATTAATCTGCAAAGTATTATCATCATCGTAGTCCACCTCAAAGTCAAACCATCTACTACCATAGAAGTAGTGGGCACGTTTGTCTTCATCGAAGTTGTAGTCGAAGTCATCTCTGACCTTTAGAACATAGTCACACCATCCGTTTAAATAATTAAACTTATCGTATGTACCTGTAAGTCTATCTTTTAATTCTTTTATAGACTCTTCATCCTTTCCTATTAAGAAAATTTCATTGTAACAATGATTTGCCATAATTAATTAGTTTTAATTTATTTATATTTAATTTTCTGTACAGAAGCACTACAGAAGTTAATCTTCATACTTCTTACCTATAGCCCATATGCTCAGTATAACTATGGCACATATTGCAAAAGAAATTATCTCTGCTAGGGTAGTATCTGTTAGGTTAGCCATCGGTAAATCTTTCGTTATGTGTTCTTAAATTTTTCCAATGTCTTTCCTCATAGTCCTCGTAGACATTATCATATTCTATAGATACATCAGCAAAGGCATTTTTAATCTTATTGGTTTCTACATACTCATCAAAGAGTTCCATAACGGCTTCTTCAGTTTCTGCATAGCCTACATACTCACCTGCTACTCGCAGATTGTATATCATTCTAGTATAGTCACTCATATTTAAAATATATATCTTATTGTTTCTAAATTAAAGTACTTAGAGTACTGTTCTTTAAAGTGAGTAATACCTTTAGATTTTAATCCTAACTCATATCTCATCACACCTTGTTGGTTTTTAACTTGGTTAGACATACTCATCATCTGTCTAGCTTCCTCGCTAGCTTTGAGCATTTGATATTTATGGTTAGTAAGAAATATTACTTCACACTTATTTTCACCCGCAACATCTTTGACCTCTTTAAATAAGCTATCATACTTGGTAATAAAACCTTTATGGATAACTACAGGAGAATAATTTATATGTACTTCCCATCCTAAAGACTTTAGTCTATTGATGTCTTGTATCCTATCAGATATCTTTTGCATCTTAGGTTCTAAGATATCAGAATAAGATTGAGGCATAAGACTAACTCTTACTCTGGGCTTCTTGTTAAAGTGATTAACATCTAGCTTGAGTAAGGAAGGATACTTAGTAGCCATAGTTGTATTGAGTCTAGGATGATCATCATATCTTTTGAGATAATCAATCAGAGGCTTTGGCATGTGCTTCTGCATTAATACTAAATCAGAATTACACGCAATATCTACCATAGTATACTTGGGATCCTGTTGATCAGGTACTTTCTTATAAGTCTTTTCCCATTCTACTACAGAATTAAAGATATCATCTACATTCTCGTTTACAAATACCCTATCTCCATTGTAGCGAGACATATAACAATAAGTGCTAACACATCCTCCAAAGCATCCATAGATTAGGTTAGGAGCAATACAGTTCGCACTATTGTTATTAGGTTTGGTAATTAAGGTTTTTGTTTTCTGATACTTGATAGGCATAACTATGAAATATCTCCTCCAACAGTCTCATACCACTCTTGATCTATGAGTTGATGCTTATAAAACATATAGTGAGCAATCTCCTCATAAGTCATAGGTCTGATAGACTCGCCATCAGGATCCATCACATGATAGTTAGTTTGCATTATAAATTCTTCAGTAAAATTAGACATGATGTATAGTATTAAGGGTTGAAAAAAAGGGAAGAAGCTAATTAAGCCTCTCCCCAATAAAATTAAGCTACCATATCTTCGGCAACCATAGTAGATACTTGAGCTACAGAAATTGGATCTGCTTCAAGTGTATCATGATCAGGTGTACCAAATATAACACGAGTGTTAGAAAAGATAGGCTTGCCTTCGAAAAGCTGAAGCTCACCAGTACTAGGGTTTACTCTAGCAGTAGACTCTACATTATTAGCTTGGTAAGCAGTCGGAGTAGTAGTCTCTTTGAGCTCTACTCTAAGTACTTGTCCAGCAATTGATGGGTTAAGCTCACCTATAAATACTTCAGTAGACTTATCGCCTGCTGCAGCCTCATCAATTTGAGAAGCATACTGTGGGAAATAAATCTTAGCATCGCTAGGCTCAGAAGTTAACCAAGCTCGTCTAGCTTTAGAAGTAACATTAAACTTAGCATCAGATGCGTTTAATAGAGCTAATGGGTTTCCTGATTTAGTAACAATTTTTTCTCCAAGTGTGATTTGGATTTTAGAAGTTGAAGTGCCCTTGAATGAAACAAGGATTGAATCGCCTACATTCATGTTAGCGATTTCGGTGTTGATACTTTCTTTGTTCATGGTATAAAAATTAAAAAGTGAAAATAAAAGATTAATAAAAAGTAAATAAATGAAATAGATTCTTTACATAAAGTAGATTGGACAGCTTAAGGCTATATATAATATCACGTTGGTCTCATAACTTGAGTTAGTTAGCTGCAATAAAGTTTGGGATAAGAATCTGAGAAAAGAATTAATAAAAGAAGGACAGGAGCACACCATGTTAAATTGTTACAATCTAAAGTAATTAGATTACTTGTGAAACTCGCTGCCCTTCTTTATTAATTAAAAAATTTATTAGTTAGATAGTTATTTAATGTGTTCTCTATCTCAGCCACATGGTCTGTATTTTTTGTTATGGAAGTGTTTGACTTCTTTCACTCCGCATGTTAATAAATAATAAAACTAACAGTATCATCTGACTCGCACAGATAGTATCTCGTATGTCCTTCTAGGATAATGTTAGTATGAAAGTACATAGGCGTATTTCAACTTACTACTTAATTGTAGTCCTGTTCCATGCTCTCGTAGCATAGTTACCTTTAGTGTACTTTCTATACATAGTGCACTATATAATGATTAATAACTGTAGTCACAGTTCTCTTGTAAATAGAACCACTCTTTAATAGTGAGTCTATTGTCTTGTAGATACTCTAAGTGAGCATCCATGTCTTCGTTAAGTGAATTATACATTGGTGTGTAATAATTAAAGTTAATAAGAATAAGGCTATATATATACAATAGTCTTGAGAATTAATATATTTGAAATGGGGTGATATGGGGTTAAAGTTCCATTAAACCATTCGCACACCCCATAAACATTGGGGTTACAGAATATTTATAAAGTAAAACGAAACATAATCACATTATCACCACTTGAGTTAGCTATGGTTGTTTATTTAGGGCCTAAGTTGTTTTATTTAGGTCCTATAAGTCTTTATGTAGCTAACCTTTTATGTATCTTAAGGACGTTTGAAAAAGGGGATTGCTCCCCTTTGTAGTTACTTCCAAGTGATTACTCTGAAGTTACCGTTGTCGTTAGCTCTATCCTCTAACTCAAACGCAGAGTCTTCTACTTCGTGAGTAGTTCCCTCTTGCATTAGACTAGTGGTAAGTGCCCAAGCCTTCTGACCCACAGCAAAAGCTGGTGTGTTGCCTCTGTTGACAGAAAAAGCTGTCTTACAGTTAGAAGAGTTGTCAAGTTGTGTCGATGATATTACAGTGAATGTAGCCATGATAATGATTTTTTTTAGGCGTTTAACAATGATGAATTATTTACAGCAACGGGGGGTACCCACATCGCCTTGCTTTAGCAAGGGTCGTTTTATTTAGATGGTAACCACACACGTCCACATACCTAAAAAAATATATGTGAAAAAAATATATGTGAAAAAATTACACGCCCTTAGAAAGGCACTTGTAACAGATTACCTTGGTCTTTAGAAGAGGAGGTAATACCTTCTTGCATTTACTGCAAGTTTTTTTAGATGTCATATAAGGTTGTTGATTGTGCTAAGAAAGAAAAGTAAGCAAAAGAAAGAAAAGTAGGATAGACTTTAATAACTTAACTTCTTTGAAGTTTGAATGATTAGGCAAAGGTAATAACATTATTCTGGCTTGTCAAGATCTTTCATCAACTTTCTAATTTTTTCTCCAAGTTCCTGATCATTGGGTACATCTTCTACTAGGGAAAATACTCCCCCTACTAGTTCTAGTATATTTAAGCTCATGTTGTATATGTTTATATTTTAAAAAACTCCCAGTCCTCATCTTTTTCTTTGGGCCTGAATCCTATCTTGTTCTGTCGTATACTAGACGTTAATGAGACCGCACCCTTAAGTTTAGTAGTTACTTTGTCTAGTTCTTTTTTATTTAAGGAAATACCTTCCACTAGGCTACAATCTGTTAGCACTAGTAAGGGAAGTAAGGATTCATCGTTGTTTATTAGAAGAGCCGCCTCTTCAAACTCTCCGTCGTTTAGAGTAAGTAACCAGCCTAGCACACTCTTACGAGTGTCTATTTTACAATGCTCTATAAAGTATAACTCAATAAGACTGTAGTCTGCTACTTCACAAACCTGTATCATATGCTTTTCAGTGCTCATTTAGCTACTTTTTACAAATATAGAAGAAATCAAAACAGACTCTAGTCTAATTTATGTGATAGTTAGTATAATATAATTTATACCTTTGTCTAATGTTAAAGCCAGGGCTGTTTCTTAACTTAGTGGAGGACGATATAGCTGCATCATATGTAAACATAGATCTTATATATACAGCAACCTACTCTACAAAAGGGGAAATATTAGAGCACAGCCTAGTAATACTAAATAAAAAAATAGAAGAAATATCTTAATACATTAAAAATGACTGTACAGAAAGGATTTAGAGCCCCTAAACAACCGACCAAGAACGAAGAGCTAGCCTCTAAGTTATCCCTGCTTACACAAGACCTACAAGGACTAGCTGACTATATGCAGCAGAGAGTTAACCAAACAGAACATATACTAAACGTATTAACTTCCCATCTGGCACAAGACCCTCAGAAGGAAAGAGAGCAGATAGTAATGGACAATCCTAAAAACTGGATATTCACTACAGGAAATCTTTGGTTAAATCTAGAAGAAAATAAATTTTACTTAGTTACTCCTTATCTAGACGAGTTTCTTATAGAAGGAGAGGCCCCTAAGTTTAAAGCATCTAACTCTATAGATGATGCTAGCTACGATCTTGAAGCAGAAACTGCTGAAGAAGCTAGAACTAAACTTATGGAGATTTTAAAAGAAAAAGTAATGGCTAAATCTACTAATTAAATTAATTAGTATATTTGTAATTATATTAACTTGGTGCATGACTGTAGGTTTAAATAAAGACGGCAGACTTAACAGTAATAAAGATATAGAGGGTTTTTTAGAGACCCTCTATTCTTTTACAAACATATCCCCTTGTGCTGTTAGCGTACTGAGAAACCTATACAGGAATAAAAACTTCTTATTTAAAAACACTTTTAAGTGGAGGAGTCAATTTGATTACTCAGATATAAGAGTAAAACAGGCAGTAAAAGAAATAGAAGACAAAGGCTTTGCACTATCTAAAGAGAAGAGAGGCTATTATGAATTAAATAAGGCAATCTTTATTAGGGAAGACGTAAAAAGAATAAGTATAATTTTTGAAAATGGAAAAATTCAGGTTGACTACGAAGCAAAGTAAATATAACATAGGGGACGTAGTGTACTCCAAAATATACAGGGAAGCTGATAAAGGCCTTGTAATTGCTTTAGTGCATAAGCATAGTAAAGAAAACCCTACTATTACTTATCAAGTCTTATTCGAAGACGGTAGCTTGCATGAAGAGTCTGATTTAACCGTAAGTAGAGATAAAACAGTGTACTGATGGAAATCAACATACCTACTAACATAAATAAAATACATGAACAGTACCTAACGTTCATGAATATTTTCTTTAACCTAACTCCTAACGAGATTAAATTAATTTCTGCTATCCTTACTATCTACAAAGAAACAGAGGGAGCGAAAGAAAACATAAGGTGGGGCTATGTCTTTTCTAAAGAAGGCAAAAGTTTAATAGAGCAGCAGAGTAATATGAATAAGAACCAGATAAACTTAACTCTATCGGCATTATCTAAAAAAGAATACCAAGGTAATCCTATTTTACAAAAAACTCCTTATAGAGCAATAACAGAAGGATTAAGAGTAGATCCTATAGGTAATCCTTCTATCAAAATAAATTTTGTATTTGTAGAAAATAATAAAAAAGATGATATTAAGCCCAAAGCAAAAGAATCGGATAATAGAGATAGGGAAGAAATATCAATTAAGCCCGCAAGAGAGCCTAAGGTTGTGGAGCCTACAGTTCCATCTGACGAGGGCCAAGATAACAAAGTCAATAGTAGTTACACCCCAAAAAGAATACCTCCAGGATACCTTCCCAGTTATAATGTTGAGTAAGTTTGGTAAGTTTATACCAATATTATCTAAGATACAAAAGAGAAACGAGTATATTTTAAAGCATGATAAGTGATTTTGAAACAGAAAGAAGTTTTTGGACCTCATACCCTGAGTTTAAAGTACTAATGCCCTTTAGTGAGTTTTATAAAAAAGACAAATCAAAAGATAAAAATAAAAGTTCTAAGGTTATGTGGGGCATTGCGTTGGCAGAATGCCATAACTCTAATTGGTATAATTTAACTAACAAGTACGAACGTATTAAGGAAGACTTTATAAAAGAAAAAACTTTAAACTGGGAAGACTATGAGCCTATGATTAAAGTGTTTAAGGATACTCAGATCTCACAAGCAGAAAAATCTTTGACTGCTTGGAATGAGCTAATGCATAAAAGAGATAGTTATTTAAAAAATCAAGAATATTACTTTGATCAGTTTAAGGTAGACCCAAAGACTGGAGATAATGAGTACTCTAGAACAGGGCAGCCTATATTACAAAAAGGTACTGCAGAGCAGTTAGATAAAGCCTACTCCACTACTCCTAAAATGTATGCAGACTACGAAAAAATTAAAAAAACATTAGGAGATGAAAAATCAATAGTGGCTAACCCTGATAATGAGTCACTTACAGATCAAGGATACTTATAATGGTAAATAACGAAAACTTCTTAATTAAGAACATACCATCGTTTCATCCTATTACTCAGTATTATGATAGACTAACTTTTTTTAAAGAAGAAAAAAGAAAGTGTATAGAAGGCTATTGGCAGCAGGGTAAGTGGATGCCTGGTACTTTATACTACTATATTAATTGGCACCACATAGAACTAGAAGATTCTTTTACAAAAGGATTATCTCCAGGTACTCCATTCCTTAGAGATATTGATTGGGAACTATTTTACTACTACGAAGAGTGTAGAGGTTTTTCTGGATTTATAGAAGACGATAAGTATACATGTGATAGAGATTATGGTCCTAATAAAGAATTAGCACTTCTTACTGAAAGGATAACAGAGGAAGAAATAGCATCTAAAATATATGTTTCTGCTAGAGATTACTTGAGAAAAAACCACGGAAACTCTTTAGGAAAACCTTTATACAAAAACTCTTCACAAAACTTTATATCTATTCAGGCTAGGGGTGGAGGTAAATCATTTGCTACTGCGGGTTTAATATCCCATAACTTTTTATTTGGAGGCGCTACAGATTATGACGTCTATCTGGAAAAAGCTAAAAAAGGAATGTATACTGTATCAGATACTATAGTAGGAGCTATTGATACCAAGTATACAGTTCCGCTATTAGATAAAGTAAGATACTCGTGGGCTCACATGAAAGGAGGAGAAAGTATTAGAGTCAAAGGAGATTCTGTAAAGTATCCTCCGCCCTTCTTATGCTCCTTTAGAGGCTCATGGCAAGCTAATCATAACTTAACTTCTAAACATGGCTCTAAGCTATACCATCGTACCTTTAAGGATAACCCTATGGCAGGTAACGCGGGTAGACCTAACCTTGCAGCTTTAGATGAGATTGGATTCTTTACTAATATTATAGATGCCTTAGGTGCTATGATGGGATCTCAGACATCTAAAGAACATAAGAACTTAGTTATATGGATGTTAGGTACAGGAGGTTTATTCCAAGGAGCAGCTGTAAAGTATGCAGAAAAAATATTTAGAAACCCTAGTGATTATAACTGCATAGAGTTTGAAGATATATTTGAGCAAAGAGGTAAAATAGGATATTTTGTACCTATTGATAAAACAAGAAATGAATATAAATCAAAGCCTGAACTTATAACTGATCAAGATAAAGCTAACGTAGCTCTTCAGTATGAAAGAACAAAAGCAAAAAATAATCCAGATCCTAGGGTATATCAGTCTTTAGTAGTAAACGCACCTCGTATACCTTCTGAAGCTTTCTTAGATCCTGAAAATAACTTCTTCCCTTCTTTACTACTAAAAGATCATTTAGCAGATCTTATGTCTAACCCTCATAAAGGAAGCGACGCTAGCTATGTAGGAAGCCTTACATACACAGAAGGAAAACTAGAATGGAAAACAGATTTAGAATTAAGACCTATTAGGGAGTATCCCTTACCCCCTGGGTATTCCAAGAAGGGAGCTATAGAGTTATTTGAAAAACCACAACTCAATGACCAGAATATTATACCGTTTAATAGGTATATAATAGGAGTCGATAGTGTAGATAAAGCTTTGTCTACTACAGATTCTTTATTCTGCGCACTAGTATTTGATAGATGGACAGGTAAAGTAGTAGCAGAATTTACAGGTAGAAGAGAAGACCCTAACGAAGCTTACGAAATATCTAGAAGATTGGCGCTATACTACAATTGCAGTATTATGTATGAACAGTCTCTACTAGGAATGTACACTTACTTTTCTAATAGAAACCAAACTCATCTATTAGCAGAAACTCCTATGGAACTTAGGAACAGAGATACCTATAGAATAAACACTAACTCATCTAAAGGACTACCTGCTACAACTAGAGTCAATGATACTGGACGTAACTTTATTAAGTCGCATCTATTAACTATTTTAAAAGAAGGAGACTCCTTACTACAACTAAGTCAAATAAAATCATTAGGGCTATTAGAAGAGCTGATTAAATGGAATCCTAAAGGAAACTTTGATAGGGTGTCTGCGTTTATACAGGTAATGTGGTATGACAATACGTTATACAAAGAAGAAGAAACTACCTCTCAAAAACAACAAGAAGTTTATACTGCATCTAATTACTTTAAACAATTTGGGTTAGGGGCTGATAAATCAGAGATAGGAGTAGTAAAAACCACTATATATGATTACGGTGAAAATAAGTAATTAATAAAACTTATACTTAATTTTGCCTAAATTTGCAAACATGTCGAATTATATTTCAAGTTTTCCTAGGCAAAAAATTCCTCAAGCTAAAAAGAATGAGAAGTGGGCAATGGAATGTGCTAAAGCAGCCGCAGAGCCTATTTTTCAAAACAATAGCAATATTAGGAAATCAATTAGAAATAAAGTAACTAATTATAACTTAAGGATAAATAAAATTAATTTAGAAGATGTAGAAGTAATCTGCAATCCTCATAAATTAAAAGACGACACTTTCCCAGATACCTTTAAACACATTGGAAGAGGTAACGCTTATGTAAATCTATTAATAGGAGAAAAGCTTAAAAGACCTTTAAACTTTAAAGTGTTTCTTTCTTCTAAAGACAGGGATGGCATAAACAAAAAAGAAAAAGATTTAAAAAACTTGCTTATAGGTAAAGTTCAGAACATGGTAATGTCTGAGTCATTAAACGAGCAAACTGCCGAGGCAGAGTTACAGAACCTATCAAAATACTTAAAGTACGAATATCAAGACATTAGAGAGCAGACAGCCACTAAGATTTTAAAAAGAGAAGTACAGAGGAATGACCTTAAATATAAGTTTGCACAATGCTGGGAGGATGCCTTAGTATGTGGAGAAGAGGTTATGTACATAGATGTTACAGGAAGAGACTTGCTAATAGAAAAAGTAAATCCTTTACAGTTTTATACATTAGGGTCTGGATACTCTGAAAAGGTAGAAGATTCTGATATTATAGTATGGTTTGATTATAAGTCAGTAGGACAGATAATTGACCGCTACTATGACAAACTAACTGCTAAACAAATAGACGAGTTAGAAGCAGGCTTAGACACTAAGAGTAAAGCTAGAAATCCATACAGTGCAATAGACAATAGTTTAATGTCCGCTGCAGCAGATAGTACATTGCCTAACGTAACTATAGTACCTCCTAACATTAGTCAATACGGAGGTAACTTTGTAGATAATGACGGTAACTTATTAGTTACATACATTAACTGGAGGTCTCGTAAAAAAATAGGAGAGCTTACTTACTATGATCCATTAGATGGGTCAGAGCAAAAAATGATTATCCCAGAAGGCTACCCTGTAGATGAAAACAAGGGAGAAAAATGCAACTGGTATTGGGTAAACGAATGGTATAAAGCTACACTCATCAAGGATGATATACTTGTAGATTGGGGCCCTATAGAGTTTCAGTCTAGATCCCCTTATCAACTTTCTGAAGGTAACCCTAATTTTGTAGGACAATATTACAATACTAACCAAGGTCAAGTTCATTCATTAATGGATGTAATAAAACCTCTTGACTACTCTTACGATATTGCTTATTGGAAAAGAGAACAAGAGATTGCTGCTAACTTTGGAACAATGACTTTCTATAATGCATCTATGGTACCTCATGGGTGGGATGCAGAGAAGTGGCTTAACTACGCAATAAAGAAAAAACTAGCGCCTTTAGATCCTACACAAGAAATATTAAAAGGCCCATCACAAAATAAATCTGCAGGAGTATTTAATACCCTAACTGCTACTGCTATACAATCACAGGCATATCAGGATATAAGATTATACACTGAGATTATGATGTCGCTCGAAGATCAAATGGCTAAGGTAACGGGAATTAACAGACAAAGAGAAGCCCAAATAAGTCCTTCAGAAACTGCTACTGCTACTCAAGTAGGATTCCAGCAGTCTTCAGCTATAACAGAACCTTTGTTCTATAAGCAGTCTGAGTTTGAAAAAAGAGCACTAACACTATTACTAGAAAAAGCTAAGTACTTGTATAGTAAGTATCCACAGAGTGGTCAGTATGTATTTGATGAAATAGGGCTTGAGATGATTCAAGACTTTTCTGAGATATCAGAATCTCATATGGATATATATGTAGCAAACTCAGGCAAAGAGTTAACTCTACATGATACACTAAAACAAGTAGCAATGGCAGCTGTACAATCAGGGCAAGCCACTATGAGTGATATGGTAGCAATACACCTTGGAGATTCTACACAAGACCTTGTTAGAAAATTAGAAACATCTTCTGAAAGAATTTCTAAACAACAACAAGAGTCTCAAGCTCGTCAAATTGAAGCAGCGTCAGAAGAAGCTGAAAAGGAAAGACTGTATAAGCAGTACAAAGATGAGATGGATTGGAATCTAAAGAATAGAGAACTAGATATTAAAGAAAATAATTTAGCAGCTAAAGACAACGATACTAATAGAAATGCTATAAAAGATGAAGTAGAATACGAAATGAAGCAGCTAGAAGTAGAAGAGAAACGAACTTCCACAGATAAAAAGCTAGCATCTAAATCAACAGAGGCAGACAAAGAAAGACAGTTAAAAAGAGATATAGAAAGAATGAGACTCTCCAATAAACTTAAAACAAGTAAATAATGACTCCTGTAGAAGCGTATAATGAATTAGAGGCTTTACTATTAAAATTAGATCAGAACAAAAAAAAGCCATTAGAAGGTTTTAATTTTAGAGTTAATACCCTAAGACTACTTGGACTTGCTATACAAAAAGCTAATACCTCAGGCCCTGGCGGAGATTTAGAGTGGGGTGATATTGGAGGAACTTTATTAGATCAAACTGATTTAAAAAATGCATTAGACGGCAAAGCCCCTTTAACGCATACTCACCTAGGAACACAAGTTGCGCATGACAATAATACAAGTGGCTTAACTGCGACTAATGTGCAGGCTGCAATAACAGAACTAAAAACTTTAATAAACGCAGTCCCTGCTTTGACAGATGGGGATAAAGGAGATATTACTGTAAGTTCTTCAGGAGGAACTTGGACTATTGATAATGGAGTTGTTAGCAATGCTAAACTTGGTACAGGAATAAATTCTGAAAAATTAGCAGATGGGAGTGTAAGTAATACTGAGTTTCAATATATAAATACATTGAGCTCTAATGTACAAACTCAATTAAATGCTAAACAAGGCAGTGTTACCTTAACTACCACTGGGACATCAGGCGTAGCCACATTACTTGGTAACACGCTAAACATTCCAAACTACGCAGGCGGGCTTTCTAATCTAGTAGAAGATCTTACTCCGCAGCTGGGGGGTACATTAGATGCCAACAGCCAGATAATTGACATGGGCACTAATACCATTACCGACACTAAAGTTGGTCAATGGGATACAGCTCATGGATGGGGAAATCACTCGTCCGCAGGTTATGTTACAAGTTCTGGTGTAACAAGTGTTACAGGTACAGCTCCAGTAGTTTCTTCAGGGGGAACAACACCTGCTATATCAATGGCAGCGGCAACTACATCAGCAAATGGTTATTTAACCTCTACTGATTGGAATACATTTAATGGTAAGCAAGGAAGTATAACCTTAACGACTACTGGTTCATCGGGCGCTGCTACTTTAGTAGGTACAACTTTGAATATACCTCAATATAGCGGTGGCGGAGGTGGTACAGTAACAGAAGTCACAGCAAACGCGCCTTTATCTGTAACAAGTGGAACGACAACACCTGACTTAACGCTTGCGCAAGCCACAGCTTTAGCTAATGGATTTCTGAGTTCAACCGATTGGTCAACATTTAACACAGGTGCAGGATTAGCAGCAACAGCAAATCAAAATTCAACAGCCACAATTTTAGGAGGTAATTTAACAGGCACAGTTAATTCAGTTGCAGTTGCAACGGTTACAAGTGGCGCAGCATTAGGAGCGACGGCACAACAGCCTCCAAGTGAAGGTGCTTTTGTTGATGGAGACAAGACTAAGCTAGACGCGATAGAAGCCTCAGCAGACGTAACTGATGCAACAAACGTTACTGCCGCGGGTGCATTGATGGATTCTGAAATGACCGATTTAGCGGGTGTAAAAGGGGTTACAATTTCAACACTACAAGTTAAACCATCAGAAGGAGCATTTGCAAACGGAGACAAAACTAAATTAGATGCTATTGAAGCAAGTGCTGATGTAACAGATGCTACCAATGTTACAGCTGCTGGCGCCCTAATGGACTCTGAAGTAACTAACCTTGCTGCTGTAAAAGCTTTTGCTACCACTGATTATGCTACTGCAGCTCAAGGATTAACAGCCGATGCTGCATTACCAAAAGCGGGTGGGGCAATGACAGGTGCTATAACTGGCAACCAAGATATAACAGGTAAAAGACCAATAGTTACTGATACAACTCAAACTATAAATCTAACATTAGGCACACATGAAGGCAGTTTTATATATTCTAACAATGGAGCTGCTGTAACTGTAAATATTCTATTAAATACATTACAAGCGTTCCCTGTAGGTACAGAGATTGATATAATTCAAGCGGGACTAGGTCAGGTAACAATAACCCCAGCGGGGAGCGTTAATTTAAATGGTGCAAATGCAGCAATCCCAATTACAGCACAATGGGGTGGGGCAACATTAAAACAAATAACAGCGGACAACTGGATAATTGTTGGTAAAATATAATATATGTTTGGATTAACCTTAGGAGCAACAAGTTCAAGTGGTGGTGGTGTTGCGGCTGCTTTCGACTTTGAAAATGCTTTACAACTCGATGGAGTAAATGACTATGTCAATTTCACAGAGCAAACAAATGCTTCAACCGTATTCTCCGCGTCTTTTTGGATAAGATACACAAACGTCAGAAGTAACAACATAATATTTGGCTCTGATTCTAATACTTTCAAATATTTCAGGCTCGATAGTGAAACTCAATTTAGTATGCGTACTAGGTCGTCAAGTTCAACCATTGATACATTTACAGTTCCCGCTTTAGCTAATGGTACATGGTATCATATAGCGGTATCATTAGATAACGGAACAAATTTACTATGGTTAAATGGCACTCAATACACATCCAATTCTAGTGTAAATTACGCAGCCGAAAATATTGCTGTTGGTAGAATTGGTGGTCGTTCAAACACGACACAAATGACGGAGGCAATAATTGATGACTTTATTATTCAAAGTACAGTATTAGACCAAACGGAGGTAGACTCTATCTACAATAGTGGCGCAGGCAATCTACCAACAACTGTCTTTTCGAATTCTGATGTTTACTTTAAATTCGATGAATCTTCAGGAACAAGCGCGGCAGACTCAAGTGGCAACAGTAATACAGGAACGCTCAACAACTTCACAGGCGCTTATTATTTTGTGCCTCACTCTTATGCGTATCCTTTTATGAATGCTTTGCAATTCGATGGTGTAAATGACTACGTAAGCATTGGAAGTTCTGTAAGTGTGAGCGCGGAAGCCACAGTAAATATGTGGGTTAAGTTTTCAGACCTTAATACTAGACTTGTTTCGGACACAAGTAATACGGCAGTAATATGGACGCCTACAAGTACATCTGTAAGGGTATATTGTGGTGGTGGCTTTCGGGACTTTGTAGTGCCAACTATGAGTCTCGGAACTTGGCATATGATAACAGCGACAAGGGACGCTTCTAGTGGATGGCGAGTTTATTTAAACGGTACAGAAAGCACAAGCGGATTGCAAGTACGAGCAGGCACATTTAATGTAGATAGATTAGGTAACTTAGGGAGTGTCTATTCAGATATCGTTCTTGATGAGCTATCTATACTTGATGGTACAACGGCAAGTGATATTCAAATTAAATCACTTTACAACTTTGGAGACGGGGCTGACGCTAACACGGCGCTTGGCTCTACTTCTTTATATTATAAATTTAATGAATCATCAGGCACAAGTGTAGCAGATTCAAGCGGTAATGGTAACACAGGCACTTTAAATAATTTCACAGGAATTTATTTTATTCTTCAGGCGATTTACAACTTTGGAAATTACATTCAACCTGATGGTGTGAATGATACAGGTGAATTAAATTCACAAATTACACTTGGCACATCAACAGATTGGGTTGTTTCTTTTTGGGTAAAGGGTAGCGGTAGTTCTAACACAACAAATACAATACTTAGTAACAGAACAAGTAGCGGTTATTATTCGTACCTTAGAACAGGTGCAACACCTTATGTGAGGTGGTCTTTTGGCGCAAACAACACAAGGCACGATTGGAGTCAATCAGCGTTGTCAGGATGGGATGACAATGCATGGCATCACGTTTACTTTTACAACGTGGTCGGAGCAGTACATCTTGTTTTTGACGGAGTTGATTATGGAGATGGAACGGCAACAGCAACACAAAACGGTGTTCGTATAAGAGACTTCTTTTACCGACAAGTAACAAATAGTATTCATTCAAAGGTAGCTATGGATGATTTTATTGCTCACGAAATAACAGGTAGTGTAGCGCAAGCACAATCTCTTTATAATAGCGGTGCAGGCGAAAATCCTTTTAGTGTTTTCGGAGCAACGCCTCAATATCGGTACAAGTTTGATGTCGCAAATACAGCGACAACAACAATTCCAAATAGTGGTAGCGCAGGTTCAAACGACTTAACACTAAGCAACTTTACAGGAGCATATTTGTTAGAACATACATTCTCACCAATCGACTTGAGTCCTTTATTTTGGATGAATGCTTCAGCAGGTGTTACAGAGTCAGGCGGTGCTGTTAGCGCGTGGGCAGATCAAAGTGGAAACAGCAATGACTTTTCACAGAGTTCAGGTTCACTACAACCAACGTATGACGCGACAGGGCTAAATGGATTACCTACTATTATCTTTAACAATAAGGAATTAGTAAGTGGTGTTTTAAGTAGTCAAATATCCAATATCACAGTTTATTGTGTGTGGAAAATGGATACCAACTACAACGGTGGAACTATAATGGGTCAAACAACAGGTGCTAACAATAAACGATTCTTTTGGTATGACCCAGAAGACAGTATCTATTATTGGGATGGCGGTACAAGTAGTAAGATATTAGCAGCAAGTAATGACCCATTAGTATCTGCTGAAGCCTTTGTAATTCGCTCTGATTCAAATGGGGATGGAGAAGGTCGAGTTAATAATGATGCTTTTAGCGCTGAAAATAATGTTCAAGGCCTAACTACAGATGATGCGGCAATGACGATAGGTAATCGAGGAGCGGGCGCAGCAAGGCGGTTACAAGGTCGCATTTCTCAATTAATAGTTTATCAAGGCGAGCATACAGATGCTCAAGTTAATAACGTAATGAACTACTTAAACGGCATATACTCAATATGGTAAGCAAAGCATTTAATGAAGAGGATTATTCAGCACTAAGGGATGAAATCAATAACGATTTAAATCTACCTAGGGTAGAAGATAATGGTTATCGGATGGAATCTTATTTGCCGCATGTTGATAAAGCAGATATACAAGAAACAGAGGATGAAAAATCTGAACCTATGTATTTAATTTACATAGACTCAATCACAGAAAATTACTTAACTGATGAATAAATACGGATACATAACAGACAACACCTACGAGGTTACTAGCACAGCTATAACTTGGGACTTTGTTAAATATAACGAAGACGAATCAACAACAGATTTTGTTGGCATCGAAAGCACAATTGCAATTGATTCTGACAAGGTTGTGATGTTTGAATCACCACAGGCATTCAACGCCTGGAAATACGAATTTCAACCAGAAGAAGACGTCTAGTCATGGAAAACGAAACTATTATACCAATGTTAGTTGCTCTTATAGGCGCACTCGGGCTTAAAGAAGGTTGGAATATCTGGAAGAAAAAAATAGACGCTTCTGCACAAATTAAATCTAATAAAAGAGAAGATAATAAATTTAGAATAACTGAATTAGAGGCCAGGGTGGATGAGCTCTATAAAAAGATTGAAGCTCTAATGGAAGAAAATGCTAGCCTAAAAGCTAACATAGCTAGATTAGAAGAAAGAATATTATTAACAGCAAAAAATAGAGTTAAAAATCATAAACAAAATTAATAAGGCTATTAGTAAGTTAAAAATTTATATAAACAACTTACATACTTTATTTAATTACTTCATAATTTTACAAAAAATAGATAAAAATGGCAGACGATTTATTTGATGGAGTTCAAATTTTGAACCCAAGGGAGTTAAATCTCAGAAAACAAGAAGGCAATACTGAAAGTAGTATAGAGCCTAAAGAAGAAATAAAAGAAGAACCACAGACTTCTGAAGACAATTCAGAAAATGTTTTAGAAGATGGTTTAAAAATGTTAAGTCCTCAGGAGCTAAGAGCTTCTAATAAAGGAGTTAACGAAGATAATATAGAAGAAACAAGTGAAACTGTTTCTAATAAAAAAGTTAATGCAAATAATGTTGATATAGACATAAAGGCATTAGCAAGCGTTCTTTCAAATAAAGGATTATTAGAACTAAATGAGGAAACCTCTTTAGAGTCTGAAGAAGATCTACTTGGCTTAATGGAGCAACAAACTGCTGAAAAGGCAGACTCTATGCTAGAAGGATGGATTAAAAATCTGCCCCCAAAAGCACAAGCTTATTTAGGTCTTATAGAAGATGGAGTAGATGCTGATATGTCAGTGGGACTTGTAGAAAGTAAAGCGTTTGTAGAAAATCTATCTGCGCAAAGTCCCTCTGAAGATTTAGAATCTGCTTACAGGCTATATTTATCTAATTTAGGAATGTCGGAAGAAGAGATTTCTGAAGAAGTAGAAGAAGCTAAAGATCTTTCTAAACTATCAGATAAAGCTTTAAAAGCAAAACCTAAACTTGTAGCTGCCATTGGCAAGGAAGAAGCAAATGCTAAAAACGTAATTGCACAGAGAGCTAGGCAAGAACAAGAACAAAGGGATGAGTATATTAAAACTTTAGAAAATAGTATAGAAACCTCTAATGAGTTAATAGCAGGAATGAAGCTTACCCCAAAGATGAAAGAAAAAATTAAAGATTCTTTTATGATAGCGGTAGAAGAAAAAGACGGAGTTCCCCTAAATCAAGTTAATGCTAATAGAACTAGAAACCCACAGGCTTTTGACATTCTATTACATTATTATACTCAACTGGGTCTTTTTAATATTAATGAAAAAGGGGTTGCAAAACCTGATATTTCGGCATTAAGAAGAAAAGTAACTTCAGATACTACTAATAGTCTTTTAGACATCGTAACAGAAAAACAATCTAAAGGCGAAGTGAGTTCAAAGACTTCTTCGTTTATAGATAAACTAAGTAAAATAAATTCTTAATTAATTAATCTAAATTCAAATGTTAAATTTACAGAAGTACCAAGCTGTTGATTACAGAGGTTTAGTGACAGACAATCACTTTCACTCTTTGTACCAGCAGAAACCACAGCTAATAAGCAATGTGATTAAGCAGATTTATGCAACTGACTTGCATATGTCTTATCTAAATTTTTATGAAAAATTCCCTATTGAGTATGTAGACCAAGAGAATGGTTTCTACGAGTGGATGCTACAGGGACAACATGAGCGTAACTACCCTCTATTAGATGCTGAAGATTTCTCAGGAAACACAACTTCTGCTGGAACTTTCACTGGAAGTGCAGGCGGTGGCTCAGGTCAATTCTATCTACATTTTTCTGAAGACTTTGCAGATGTGCATGATGTTCTTTTAGGTGAGCAAGAATATGTTAAAGTATTCGTACAAGAAAAAGAATCTGTAGGTTCTGGCATGCGTTATAGAGTACAATTCTTAACAGATGACTCTGATGCGTCTATTCCTGTAACAGAAGAGTTGTTTGTAGGAGCTAAGTTCTCTCGTGATTACAACTTGCAGAATGGAACTCTTTCTTATACTGGTTCTTCTCCTAACTTCTCTTCTCCTTTTAGAATGAGAAACCGTCCATCTATGATGCGAATGGATTATGAAGTAGCAGGTAGTACTATCAACAAAGGTGGAAATGAGCCTCTAGAGTTTGGTTTCCAATTCCCTGATGGTTCTGTAGAAAGTGCTTGGATTAACTACCAAGATATGATTGCTGATATTCAGTTCCAAAACATGTTTGCTAGAATGAACATCTACGGACAGAAGAACTGGTCAGTTGACAATCGTTACTTACTTTCTGATGAGAAGACTAACTTCTCTGTAGAAGCAGGTGAAGGTTTGATGAATCAAATCGCTCCAGGTAATATTCACTATTACAATTCTTATGATCTTGATTGGCATGTTGATTTGCTAGTTGATATGGGAGTAGGCCGCCTTGAAAGAGGTAAGCGTATGTTAACCATCTATACTGGTGAATTTGGTGCTATCGAAATCCATAAGCAAATTCAGGCTAAAGCTAACCAATGGACTATCCTTACAATGGATCCAGGATTCTACAGGAAGACTAAGGATACTAATACAGGAAGTGATAATACTTTTGGTTTTGGTGGTCAGTGGAATGAGTATCAGTCTTACAATGGTGTTAAACTTAAAGTAGAGATTATTCCATTCTTTGATGATGATATTCGATTCAAGACTCGTCACCCAGGTGGAAACAAAGGGGTAGTAGAATCTCACCGAATGATCGCTTTTGATTACGGAGGAGATGCTGGTATCAAGCGTATTATGCCTAAGGGTGCTCAGGAAGAGTGGGGTTATATCTCAGGTCTTCGTGATCCTTGGTCTCCAGGTGGTAAAGGTACTCCTAAGTCTATCGCTTCTGAAGTAGATGGCTACAAGGTTATCCGCGCTAAGTGGGGAGGTATTAAAGTTGAAGATCCTACAAAGATCGTAGACCTTCGATACAATTATGTTCGTTAATTTCTAAACTAAATACTTGATTAAAATGGCAGGCAGTATTACAAATAAAGCAAAGGCTGGGGGACAAGATATCCCTCAGCCAACGCTTAAAAATTTCTTAATAAAAAATAAGATCGTTAAAATTAAACCCGTTATAAGGGAAGGTAAATGGGAGACTCTTCTAGATAAAAGAAGAAGAGACGCTTTCATGTATAACTCCACAAAAAGGACTTTTACTTTACCTAACTCTTTAAGAACAGGTACTCTAGTACAAGTATTGGATGATGTAGAGCTCGTAAAGACTCCTCAATATCCAGACCTTGTAACAGAAAGACAATTTTTTGAAAAACAACTAAACAGGGATCTTTCCATTTATAATAAAAAGGGAGAGAACTTTTGGTTAGATGATAATATAACAAGAGTAGTTTTAACTAAAGACGGCGAAGAGTTAAATATGGAGGATCCTATAGACGTAATTCGTTTTAGGATATTACTAGCAAATAGAGAAACTATTGCAACCTCTTTGACTAGCGCAAAAACTAAACCTACTTACGAATTTTATGTAGAAGACGAAGAAGTGGAAACTTCTAGAGAATTAGATATAGCAGAAAAAGAGTCTAAGGCTTTTTCTTATTACAATGAGTATAAGGTAAGCGGCAATAAAATGCGCAACTTCCTTAAAGTTTCTAACAAAGGATTTAGCCCTGGGGCTACAGACTCTTGGTTAGCTCAAGAAGTATTTAAGAGCTTAAAAGATGATTTAGATAAATTTTTATCTATTGTAGAAGACCCATTGTTTGACGACAAGGCATTTGTATACGATGCTGTTAGAGCAGGGGCTTTAGTAAGAAAAGGCAGAGATTCTTATGTATTAGATGATGGAAGTAAGACTGGAAGTATTTATGATACTATATCATACTTAAACAAACCAGAAAATTCTGCTCTATATAATATCATTAAAGAAAGAATTACTAGGACAAATAAATAATAGAGCATGACAGCAAATGAGATGGCGGACAGAGTGTTGATACAAATTGACAGAATGGCCGCTGGGTATGAAGATTCAGAATTAAGTGCTATATTAAATAAAGCACAATACCAATTTATTAAGTCTAATCAGTCTCCTCTTACTAATCCTAAGAGAGAAGGACTAGAAGAAAGTGAAGTTCGTAATCAAGGGTTTAGTGCCCTTGTGGACTCTGTATTGTTAACTCCTGCAGGGTCTTCAACTAGCGATAACTTAAGTAATGGTGTGTTTGTGGATCTTCCTACCAATTTCATGTTGCCTATCTTTGAAGAGGTTACAGTGTCTGCTACAGATTGTGATGGTGATAACTTAGTACTTCCCGTAGATGTAATTGCACATAATCAATATAACAAGATTGTGTCTAATCCTTATAGGAGACCTTTCGTAGATAAAAGCGGAGGTTCAGTATGGAGATTACAGGTAGGAAGAGTAAGTGATGGTAATGCGCCTCTTTCTTCTGCACAAACTGCTAAAAGACATGAATTGATAACAGACGGTACCTTTACAGTATCTAACTATAAATTAAGATACTTAAAAACTCCTCCTGAAATGGTAGTTGATTTTGCAATAACAGGAAATCAACGTAACTGCATACTAGATGAATCTACTCACGAAGCTATCGTAGGAATAGCATCAGATTTATTAATGAGTGCAACAGGACGACAAGTAATACCTAATATTCAACCAATTCAAAACATTGAATAACTTTTTTTCTTTAATTTTGTAACTTATAATAATTTAAATTTATCTAACTATGAACTCATCATTGCGATCTGCAAACAACCTTACAAAGGTTATTGTAGCAAAAGGAGCTGCTGCCCACGGTCTTGCCGACGGAACATCAGTTGCAGGGGGATTAGCTGACGGCATTGTTGCCACAGTTACTCCTGGTTTAAAAACATTCTCTACTCCTGCAGGAGGATTTACTGCTGTTGCAGCAGGAACTAAATTCCAAATTGTACAGGGTACAGGAGTAGGTAAGCCCCTAATCATGTCTCCTATAATGACCTCAACAAGTTATACACTTAGTCGCGCTAGATTTAAAGCAGCTACTGAGCAAGTAACATTTATTGGTTATAATGGTTCAACAGGAGCTCTTGATGCAGACACTGCGTCAACTTCTTATGTTGTTACTTTAGTAATGACTAATCCTAATGAAAAAGACAGAAGTCAGCCTACTCGTGTGTATGGACAGTATACTACACCAGCTTCAGGTATGACTAATGCTATTTCTGCATTAGCTTTAGCTAACAGTTTAATCAAAAATTTCTCAACAAAATCAGACGATCTTGTCAAGATTGAGCGTGTAGCCTCTGGAGCAAGTGTAGCCCCTGGAACAGCTACTAACGGACATACCTTCACAAAAGGATCTAAGACAGTTTCTGTTGCAGATGTTGATGATGCTACTGGCGGAGACGCATATGCTGTAGGAGATTACATTCGTGTAGGAACTACACTTTCTGATGCTGTTTACGGTATTGCTGCTATAGACACAACAGCTAATACATTAACTCTTGATCAAGCGTTTCAAGGAGATACTGTAACATTTGCTGCTGACACTTCTGTTAAGCGAGTAGATGCTGCTGCCTTAGGAAACTTTGGTCTTAAGCTTACAGGTGTAGCTAGAGCTTTTGATGTAGCTTCAAATCGTAACTATTACAAGGTTCGCTTTGTAGTAAGTTTAGGAGAAGTATTCCTTGCAACAGGAGTAACTACTACTACTAAAGCGCATGAAGGCATCGGAACTCCTAACCAAGTGGCTATGGATTACTACGAGTCTATGGGCTTCCAAGGACAAGGTACAGATACTATCGGAGTTCCTCCAGTAGCACACCTATCAGTCCCTGCAGCACTTACAGGCGAGTATGGAGTTTTAAATCTCTCTATGAGCAACGCAGTTAGTTCTATAGTGTCTCAATCTAGTCTTAAGAGTAACTTTATTGTTTATCTTGAGTATTCTGATGGAATCGCAGGTGGAACTGACGATGATGTATCTGCTAACGGAGAAGAAATTGTAGGTAACTCTACTCTTACTGATCTCGCGTAATTAATAATAATTAATGGTCCCCCTCTCTTTATAATCTTAAGTCTGCCAACCATATTTTTTAAGAGAGGGGGCTATTAGTTAAAATTTAAAAAATTTAACTATGGCCCTTTCAACTTTAGTATACAGTGCTGAATTAAATACTGCAGGAGACAGTATTTTGTTTTATGATATAACTGGGTTATATGATGCTTCTTCCAATACCAAAGGGTATGGATCTCCTAATGAAAATCCTGGGGATGCTACTGCTGCCTCGTTAGTTGTAGTTAATTACCTAGGAGTCACAGTAACTACAATTAACTTATTATCTGCTTTAACTGCTTTAGGATCTTCTCCTACTGCAAAAATGTTATTAGCAACAATACCTTGGTCATATGATGATGGGTATCACAAGTTCACTGTAAATATTACAATGAACACTCCACTACCTTCTTCTAGTTTTAGTACAGAAAAAATTGTACTATCTAACACTTTAACAGCGTTAAACAAGTTATGGATAAGGGCATTTACAAATGGTAAATGTAGTTGCAATAGCAAAGCATCTAGAGAAGCAATGAGAGCAGAGGTCATTTACAGATCTATAGAAGGAAATGAAGCAGAAATAACAACTTCTAATGGTGCCAAAATTTTAGAGTTAGCAACTGATGTACAAAACATAGCTAATAATCGTTGTTTAATACCATAATGACTTCTATCATATATAACGCAATTAGGGATCTTTCTAAAGAAGGACTTACTCAACTTACCCTTAAGTATGGGCAAAAACTGCAACAAGGTATAAAAGCTGATGAAATGCTTGATGACCTTTTTATGTATACATCAGGGTTACGAATAGTAAGGACTTTTGACAGTTCAGGACTAGATCTAACAACTGATACTAAAAACTTAATAAAATCTAAAGAAATTAGATGGATACTAGATGCCATGAAGTGCATCAGAATAAAATATAACGTAGTATTAGACTACAATTATTACTTAAACATCTCACAAGGCGGCATAGATGCAACTGCATTATTCACAGAAGGTGGATTGCCAATTTGGACAGAAGCATCTGAATACATTTTAACTGAATAACTATGTCTCAAAAAGTAAGTACACTAACAGAATTAACTAGCGGCAATGTAGCAGATGCAGATATACTGTATATTGTAGATGCCTCAGTAAGTCAATCTAAAAAAGTATTGGCTTCTAGTAATTATACTTATATACTAACTAAATTAAATACTGCAAATAGATTAGTACCTACTCTAACTACATCTGTAGACTTTTTAAATGGAGCAGGAGCATTTAGTAGCCCTTATATTACTTTCCCTACAGGTATACTAAAAGGAGCTGGTAGCACTACAGCACCTACCGCAGCAACTAGTGGAGATCTTTTAACTGTTATAGGTAATATACCAGTTACTAATCTTAATGGAGGAACTGGAGCAGGATCTACTAAATTCTGGAGAGGAGATGCTGCTTGGAGTCAAGTGGCTCTAGCAACAGATGTTACAGGTAATTTACCAGTAGCTAATTTAGGAGGAGGATCTAGCGCAGATGCAACTACATTTTGGAGAGGGGATGGATCATGGGCACCTGTAACTACCCTAGGCAGTGAAATAACTTCAACAAATATAGCATTAGACGAAATCTTTAATGCAAGTGGGGCAGCTCCTACGGTAGCTTCTGGTTCTCTTTTTATACAACAATTTTCTTCAGCAAAAGAAACAAGTCTAGAAATTTCAGGAGTAGTTGCAATTGATGCTACGGCAAATGCTAATCAAATATTTAGTTTAACATTTTCTGGACTAACTTTAGTAGCAGCAAATACTACAGGTCAATCAGGCACTTATGTAGGAAGAGGAATAATCCATGAGTCTGATATTGGCCTTGGAGGTGACCTTGTGCCTTTTACAATTACAGCAACTGCAAGTACGCTTGTTTTAAACTTTATTAAATTACCTACAGTAGTTAGTGGCTCAAAGAATTTTAAGTTTTCAGGAAGCTTACAATTTAAAATAACTGCTTCATAATATTTTAACTTTAAAATTATATTAAAATGGGATTTTGGGATATATTTAGAACAAGGAACAGATACAACGAAAAGAACATCGTTGGCTTCTTGTCATTTGCAGTAATGTCATTATTTGCTACAGTAGATATTATCACTGGTATACTAGGTAAAGAATTAGTACACAGTGATACTATATTTAACTCATTTGTTATAGTAACACTTGGTGCTTTTGGCATTGCTGAAGCAGGTGCTATATTTGCAGCTAAACAAGAGGCAAAGCCATAATATAATGCCTTTAGTAAAATTGATGTATAACGAAATGAAAGTAGTGTTGATTAATATAACAACACTTGGAATATCTTTTAGTAATCTAGAAATGTCTTTAAAGATAATACTACTATCTGTAACTATAGGGTATACACTACATAAATGGATAACCATTAAAAGTAAAAAATAAAAAATGAAGGTAACTGAACACGTTTCTTATAAAGAAGTAATCAAAAGCAATACCGCTGCAAGGAAAGGCATAGAGAACATCCCTAGTGGCGAGCAAATGGAAAAGATTAAGCTACTATGTGAAAACGTATTTGAGCCTCTTAGAAAGCATGTAGGAGGTCCTATAGCTATTAACAGTGTGTTTAGAAGTCCACAACTTAATATAGCTATTGGGGGTGCAGCATCATCACAGCACTGTGCAAATAATGGTGCAGCTATGGATATTGATGATACTTATGGTAGTATGTCAAACGCTGATATGTTTGAGTTTATAAAAGATAACCTAGATTTTGACCAACTTATTTGGGAGTTTGGAACAGATGAAAATCCTAATTGGGTGCATGTTTCTTATAAAACAAGAGATAACAGAAAACAAATACTAAAATGCAACAAAGTAAAAGGAAAAACAGTTTACTCTATTTATTCTTAATACTGCTTATTTGTAGTTCTTGTTCTTTAGAAAAAAGACTAGACAATAAACAACGTAGGGCAGAAAGAAAAATAGAAAAGCTTACTATTAAATACCCGCAGCTTTTAAGGCGGGATACAGTTAAAGATACATTTAATATTATAACTCCTTTAGTAAAACATGATACATCGTTTATTGACACAACTTCAGATACAACTTATATTTATAAGGATAAACTTAGAATTAAGTATATTAGAATTGGTGATACAACATATATTGAGGGCGAGTGTAAAAGTGACACGATTGTACAAACGATTGAGATACCTGTTGAAAGAATAGTAGTACGAAAACAAAGTATTGCAGAGCAATTAAGTAAGAATTTAAAAAGGATTCTTATCTACTTGTTCCTACTAGTTATACTAGTGGTAGGCATAAAAATAGCCTGGAAGTTTATAAAACCTTTTTAAAATAAAAACATGGCAGACTCTAAAATTAAAGCCGTCGTAAAAGACGCTATAAAAAAGTATTCTAAATTAAATAATACTGATCTAGGAAAACTGTTAGCAAAAAAATACCCTAAGATATTTTCTAACCCAGAGGCAGCAAGAACATCTATTAGGTACTATAAAGGAGCAAGTGGTCCTAGCAGTAGAATACATTCCTCTGTGGAGTATTCTAAATTAAGCAATGCTAAGATCTTAGTATTTGATATAGAAACTGCGCCACTTATATCGTATCATTGGAGAAGATGGCAACAAGATATTCATGGAGGACAAGTAATTGCAGATAACTGGCCTATACTAACATGGTCAGCTAAGTGGTTATTTGACAATAAAATCCATTCTATGAAGATGACGCCTAAAGAGGCTATTAATAGAAATGATAAAAGGGTAGTACAAGGGCTGTGGAACATGATAGATGAGGCAGACATACTTATAGCCCACAATGGAATTAAGTTTGACGTAAGAATGATGAATGGTAGATTTTTCTTAAATGGAATAACGCCTCCTTCTTCTTATCAAATTATAGATACTCTAAGAGCTGCAAGGAAAGCTATAGCAGTGCCTTCGTATAAGTTAGACGACCTTGCTAAGTACTTAGGACTAGAGACAAAGATTAAAACTGACTTCTCTTGGTGGAAGAAATTTATGGAAGGAGATCAGGATGCTATAGACAAAATGCAAATTTACAACGACAAAGACGTTGAAATACTAGAGGAAGTTTATTTTGCCCTAAGACCTTGGATTAGGCCTCATCCTAATTTAGGATTATTTGTACCTCATGGAGACTCTGTATGTCCTGCATGTGCAAGTACAGAATTATCTATAATAGGGGAATACGCAACCTATGTAAATTTATACGACGAGTATAAGTGCGGCAACTGTGGACACACTTCAAGAAGAAGACAGTCTACTACCCCTGTACGTTCAAATAAACAAATAACAGTTTCTATTCCTAAATAATAAGTAATTTTGTAATATGACTGGAAATGAATTAATATATCAGATTTTTGAAGATTTTAATATTGATTCTGATGATAGTAATATTTCAGAAAAATATATTATCCAGCTCATTAACCAGCAAAGAGCTTTATTCTTAACTAACGAGGGCAATAAAAGAGGACATACACTTGACAGTAAGTTAATACAAACTCTTAAGCCTTCTAATATAGAAAAAGTATCTACTGTATTATCTAATGATTTAGGATTAACTTCTGAATGTTTTTTTGTAAGAACTACAGATAAAATACCTAGAGCCATAGAGACTCACAAAGGGCAACTATATACTAGGATAGGACCATTAGATTTAATGGCTAAAGAGTTCCCATTAAAAGAACTAGTAGAAGTTACTTTTGCAGGTAATGGTAGATTTAACGAAAATGTTATTTCTGCATTCTGGTTAGATGATAGAATTTACTTAGTGTCTAAAGCAGAAGACTTTCAATTTGTCAAAGCAATTTCTATAAGAGGAATATTTGAAGACCCTATAGAGGCCGCTAACTATAACTTACCTAGTTCTGAATGTTGGACATTAGATGATGAATATCCTCTGTCAGACAGACTCTTCAACTATATAAAAGCACAGATACTACAACAACTTTCTTACAAATATTCAATACCATCAGATACTACTAATGATGCTAGCGATGTAATTAAACAACCTGCACAGGCGCCTCAAAGACAATGAAAGATAAACTAACTGCGGATTATAGAGTAAAAGATATATATAAGGACCTAACTACGGATGTTCCTTATATTACCTTCAGTGCGTTTATACAAGAGGCTAATGACTCTTTGTTAAAAGAGGTCATATATAACAATATGCAGATTAAACTTCCAGGTATGGGGCATATTGAAATAAGGAAAAGACGGCCTAGGATATTAGATAAAGCAGGTAATATTAAAAAGAGAGCTTTAAAGATAGATTACAAAGCCACTAAAGACTTGTGGAAAGAATTATATCCTGATAAGTCCAAAGAAGAAATAAAAGAGCTTAGGGATAAGCCAGTAGTATACCACACTAACAAACACAGTGATGGGTATATCTATAAATTTGTGTGGGACAAGTTGACTTGTAATATGCCATTTAAAAGTTTTTATAGATTTAAAGCAGCAAGAGGGTATACTAGATTGTTAGCTAAAGAGCTAAAAAAAGAAAACTGTAAGTTAGATTTTTATGAAATTAGAAAGTAACAACATGATGATGGAAATAGGAGAATACGGAAAACCTAGATGGAAAAAAGAGTTCTATACTCCAGATGGTACAAAAGAATGTATGTATGTGGAAGAAGTGGACTATAAAGCCAAGAAAGTATTTTTAGTTACTGAGGTAAAGTCAGGTAAGAAAAAAGACAAGAAAGGTAAAGAAGAAAAAGAAATGGATGAATTTGAAAGATACTTTAAAGAGACGAAGTATATTTCTGACTCTAATCCACTAGATAATAAATCTTCTATGTTGACTAAACTAGCTAACTACACAGGACACCGTGAATAATGGTAAATACATATCAGTAAAGCGTATACTAGAAAACGTATATAGGAATTTTGGACTACAAGAAGAAGTAAACTTTTATGATGCTTTGGAATGGGTAGGGGGATTGCTATCTATTATAGGATCGCATGCAAGACTTGAGAAGTATATCAGAGTAATACAAATAGAAGACGGTAGAGGTAAATTACCTTGTGACTTACATACTATCATTCAGTGTGGTAAAAGAGTGCAATCAGGTAGTTCACTTGGTAATGTGCCTAGGACCTTTTTTGTAGAAAACTCTGTAGTGGCAGAAGGAGAAGAATACCTTCCAGACGTATCAGATACTTATATAGAAAGCTCTGCAAGCAAGAGTAGTTATTACTTGGAGCCTATGCTATATAGTGCTGACAATATGTATATGAGATATCACTGCTGTGATATTGATCTAAATACTAATCCTAGTTGCGGCAATACTTATCAGGTAAATAAAAACTTTATATATACAAACTTTGACGAAGGTCTTGTGGAAATGGCTTATATGAGAATACCTTTAGATGATGAAGGTTACCCATTGATTCCAGATAACGAGTCTTGGATAAAAGCATGTGAGTTTGAAGTTGCTTATAGAGTATTCTATAGGGACTTTATAGCAGGCAGAATGCCTCAGGGTATCTTCATGACTATTGAAAGAGATAGGGATTGGTATTTAGCGCAAGCAGGTAATACAGATAAAATACCTACTCAAGATGAAGCACATACTTGGCTTAACAATGCATTAAACCCTCTAAGAGACGCTAATTCATTTAAGACTTTCTTTCAACATGTACATCAGCCTTCTGGCTATAAAAATGTAAGAAATTGATAAAGGCAGGTGGTATTTCTTTTGGTGGCATGAATCAAGACATGAGCGCCCAAGATCCTCGTAGAAATCAATTCTATTATGAGGCCCAAAATATTACGCTTATTTTTAATGGAGAGTTGTCTCAGAATGTAATAAAAAACGAAACAGGTAACAAACTCCTAGTGAGTCTTCCTAACATAGCGCTTGCAAACAGTACAGGAAGCACTAATCCTATATGGAAATCTAATCCTGACGACGATTTATTATTTACAGAAGATACTACATTAACTTCACTGCCTACAGGGGCCCAAGGAAGGATACTAACACATCCTACTTTATCTGATTTTAATAGTATAATAGGAGATATAGGCAACACTACTATACAGCACTCTTACTACGGAACTGAGTTTGACGAGTATTATAGCGGAAGTACAACTTCTATACTAGGAACTTCCCAAGTAATACTAGGAGGGTCTTTTATAAAAGATAGTTTAGTAGTAATATCAATGTCAGAAAGTAATGTTTCTGGTAATGGTCATTTATGTGTGTGGGAAATATCTTACGACAACGAATACAATACAACGACTTACTTAAAGTTTTTTGGCCCTTACGCTAATATGGATAAATCATATCCAGTTACTAAAATTGAAACTTTTTATGAAAGTGATCTAATACAAAAGGTATATTGGACAGATGCTAGAAACCAACTAAGAACAGTAAATATAAAACATAACTTACCTTTTTTTAGAGATACTACCGTAATAGATAGTTCTCCTGAAATAGATTTAAGTCCCATTAAGATTACTCAAAGTATTAATGGCGGGGGAAATTGGGCTGAAGGTGCAGGTATGGTACAATATGGTTACAGACTATATACTAAAAATGGACCTACTACTAAGTTGTCTCCATTGTCAGGTATAGCTCCTATAGTAAAAGATCTTCACGGAGTTCCTCAGGGGGAAGCTGGAGATATTTTATTTAAAGTAGCTATAGATGGTGTGGATAGTTCTTTTGAGTGGATAGAGGTATACAGATTTAGGATAGATGATTCAGGAGCAGTTGTAGCGTATTTAATTCATGAGGCGGAAATAGGGCCTAGAGAAAGTACTACAGAGTCTGTAAATATATTATTGTTTGATAAAGGAGACAGTTCTGTAATAAGAATACAGAGTGATTTAGCTGCTTTAAGATTTGGAGTATCAGGTCCTTACATTCCTAGAACATTTGAAATAAAAGATAACAGAATATTTTTAGGCAATATAGAAGAAACTGTATTTAATGTTGACTATGATACTAGGGCGTATTCTTTTACTAGCAATGCTGAAGCAGGGTTTACTGAAGCAGGTTCTCAAATATCAAAATTAAGATCTGCAGAGGGAGGATTTGAACATACTATAGATGGAACTGCTTCTACTATTGACTGGCCTACTAAGACTAACTTGGATGCTATAAATAAATCAGTACTTGCATTGCCTGATGCTGATTACTTTGAAAGGTATCAATATAAAGCAAATGGAACAACTCAAGGAGGACAAGGGCCTAATGTATCTTTTACGTTTGACTTTGATGATGAGCCTCAATCAACATATTTTAAATACCCAGAGTTTTACTCAAAAGGAGCATATAAACTAGGAGAACCTTATAGGTTTGGGGTACAGTTTTTTGATAAGTATGGTAATGGATCTTTTGTCAACTGGATAGCAGATGTCAGAATGCCTGAATTAAAAAGAATAGGGACCAGCGTTTTGTATTCTGCAGCTACAAATAAGTTCAAGTTAGCTTACCCTAAATTTACTTTATCTAATCTAGCAAACTTACCAGACGATATACATTCCTTTAGAATAGTAAGGGCAATTAAAGATTCTAGCGACAGATTACTATTGTCTCAAGGATATCTGAATCATACCTTTTTCTCAAATTCAGGAGGAGAGTATGCTAATACCACTAGAGTTAACTATCATGATAGTAAGTATATGCCTTATTATGGATTAGGGTATTACAATGGACAGACTAGGTCTAAAGGAGGGTGCTTAACTACCCCTGGAGATATATATGATGCTGGCAACGCTAATATCTCAGAGGCGTTTACAGGGGGCGCTGGTAGATATAAAAAAAAGTCTTCTTACTTAGCTTTATACCTACCAGAAATAACTTACGGTCTTTCTACTATTGAACCTAGTACTAATAACACAATGAGGGTCGTAGCAGGGTCTGCTTGGGCAGCCAACACTGCAGGAACTTCTACTGTAAGGTCACAAGGGTATAGTTATGAAAAAGTAAGTGGCGGGGAAGGGGCATATCTTACATTAGCTAATTGGAGAGATGTTTACAATCCACCAGATAATGTAGGGGCAGTTCCTCTAAGAATTGCGCCTTGGGATGATAGTGACTTGGCGCGTGCAGGTATAGCCACTAATCACAAATTTACTTGGCATAGAGCAAATGAATACCATACTACTCCAGTAGCAGTTGGTACTAGAAATACAGCAGATGGATTTAATGGGTACACTTCTATAAGTACTATGGTTCAAACTACTGCAATGGGTACTCCTATTGCGTCAGATATAATTAACTTACAAGGAGGTAATGATTATATTAATCATACAGTATTATGGTGTACTTTAGATCCTGCTGGCGGGTTTGCTGATGAGGAAAGATATGGAATAGTAGGTAAAGGCCCTAGTTCATACATATTCAGTACAGGAGATGTCCTAGGAACTTCTAATAAATGGTTTGATCCTGCAAAGGCAGAGTTTATTTTTTATGAAGACGACTACCCTAGTTACCCTGTTATAGAATATATAAACCCTAGTGCAAATCCTTATGGAGGCAACTCTTATGAGAATAGGCAAACTACTAAGTATATACCTTGTACAGATTTAATAACTATAGGAAGCCAATCTTCTATTAACGCAGTAGCATATGGAGGGGATACTTTTCCACAACTTTATAATGCACTTCTATTAGATTATAATGAAGATACTACAGCTGCCTATAATGCTAACTTACTGCCTCACAATGCAGCTGACGCTGCGGGAGTTACATTTCAAGCCGTTGTTAATGTTAAGGATTTAAACTCTACTAAAGTATATATGAGTTTGCCTGTAGAAACTTACTGCAATCTATATCATGCTAATGGTAAAACAGATGAATCAGTCCATAAAGTCCCTAAGTCTACTTATGAGGATATTCCTGAATACAATCAAGTTTACAACAGAGAGAGTACCTATGAAGTAGCGTTTCCTAAAGCTGCTAAATTCACAGGAGTGCAGAACTTTAATACTATGACTAGATACAGTGATGTTAAAATCATGAATCAAAACATAGATAACCTTTGTATATTCAGGCCTAACAACTTTAACAACGTAGACTCACAACTAGGCGCAATTAGTGCTTTCCACATATTTGGAGATAACTTATTTGTAGTGCAAGAAAGAGGAGTAGGAATATGGCTAGTAAATCCTAATGCAATAGCTGCTACTTCTACAGGACCAACTAGCTTAGGTACTGGAGGAGTTCTACATGATTATAGGATAATAAGTTCAGAATATGGTAGTACTTATTCTTTTGGTTCTATAGTAGGGTCTAGGGCAGTTTATGTTCTTGATATGAACAAGCGTAAATTCTTAGCTATAACTGGTAGTGCTAATTCTATATCAGACGTTAATGGATTGCATGCAAAGCTTATAGACTTACAAAAGACAGTAACAGATGACATGTATGGAAATGGTACAGGTGTAAGACTACATTATGATCCTATTACCTTTAACGTGTATGTGTCTATTTACTATGATGATAGTGACACAGGAAATGTAATAGACGTATCAGCACCTTTACCTAGTTAATAAGACATGGCTAATATAAATACATCAGATAATCTTACGTTCAGCTATAATGAAATGACTGCTAGTATAGTTTCTTTGCATAGTTATAAGATGCCTGTATCTTTTAACGACGGTAAAAACTTTGTAGTAGCATACTACGATAAACTGTATTTGCAAAATAGAGGGGAGTCTGGAGTATTTTTTAATCAATCTGAAACCTCTTATGTTACTTCTTTATTATCAGAAGACTCAGTAGTATCTAAGAACTTCTATGAATTTCACTATAAGCTAGAGGTCAGTACAAAGGCAGGTGTTAATATAGAAGATGTAAACTTTACAAGATACAGAGCGTATAACGAATATCAAAATACTGGGTATATAACATTGGCTAATGATACTATAAGAACTAGAAAACATTTAAGGATATTTAGAACTCAATTTGCAAGAGACATTAACTCTAGGAATGGGTTACATAGACTTTGTAATGAAAACATATACCTTACATTAGAGTATAACAACCTTAGTAATAATGGCAACTACTTAGGGTTTAAGCTGTATCCATTCTATTATACTTATCAGCCAGGAAATTTTTAACTTTGTAATATGAGCATAGGAAGTAAGTTTAGGGGATTAAAAAGAAATTTAGCTGCTACAAAGCAGGGCATGAATCAAGCAGATAAAGGCTCTAGAAAACAATACAAAAAAGATGTTGCCGCAGATGTAGGCATGGGGGCAGCAGATGCTGCTATAATGTACACTCCATATGGACAAATATATACTGCTGCTACTGGAAAAACTTTTTCAGATAGTATAGGATACGAATCTAAAACTGCTTTAGGCAATAGTATAGACGTTGCTACAGATACTGCTGCATCTACTATGGCAGTCACAGCTCCAATTGCCGCAGGAATTACGGTAGGAGTAGCCACGGGAAATCCAATGTTAGGCGTACAGACTTACCAAGGAGTAAGAGGAGCGCAAAAAATGACTGGAGCGTATGATCAAGAAGAAGGTAATAACTCTCTTATAAATATGGAACAAGCTGACCAAGCTTTGGGGTTTGTAGATGCAGGTGCGTCTATGGTAGGAGGTATGGGAAGTATGGGGGGAGGAACTCCAGAGGTAGGAGAGATAGGAAATGCAGTAGACGATTCTTCTTCTTATGGCAAAAAGGGAAACCCTTACCCCGAAGGCGAGGGTGTTACTCAAATGGCTGCGTATGGAGGATGGTTAGATAATTACACTCCTCAGCGTATGATGCAAAATGGAGGAAAGATGCCAGATATTTCTAGTGTAAAGTACTCTAATGAGTCTGATGGTGAGTTTGATCTATCACTCCTTAAAAAAGGACTTAGCCATGTAGAAAGTTCTGATGGCACTGATATGATGAACCCTGAAAGTAGCGCAACTGGAAATTATGGGCAACTCTTTAATCTAATAAAAGATATGCCTGAACTAAAAGGAGTAACTAGAGAGCAGTTTGCAGAAGACTTGGAGCTACAAGATGAAATATTCCAGATGCGATATGATGGAAGACTAGAGCCAGGTACAAGAACAGGCATTAGAGATTCTGTACAAGATCTAAGAAAAAAGTATGACAGCCAACTAAAAGCTGAAGAAATTAACGACGTAGAACTTGGGGCATTAATAAACTTCCTAGGAAGAGATGGTTCTAGACAATACTTAGGATATCATGTAAGAGATGGTAGACCTTTAGAAGACGTCTTTCCTAAAAAGTTTGGCCCAGGTGCTGAACAAGCTAACAAAACTCCAAAAGAGTATATAGAAAAATTTAGGGAAGTTTATAAAAACGGAGGTCGCATAAAGAAGAAAAGTAAATCTAGGGTTAACGAAGCAGGTAACTACACAAAACCTACTATGCGTAAGGGAATATTCCAAAGAATTAAAGCAGGTACTAAAGGAGGCAATGCAGGACAGTGGTCTGCAAGAAAAGCACAGATGTTAGCTAAGGCCTATAGAGCAGCAGGTGGAGGATACACATCATGAAAAAGTCTCAGAAGTCTTTAAGGGATTGGACTAATCAAAAGTGGAGAACCTCTGATGGCTCTCCTTCTAAAGGTAAAAAGAGATACTTACCTGATGCAGCATGGAAAGCTTTAACTCCTGGAGAAAAGGCTGCTACAAATAGAGCAAAGGCTAAAAGCAATGAGCAGTTTGTAAAACAACCAAAAAACATTGCAAAGAAGACTGCTAAGTACAGAGCAATGGGGGGTCTTATAAGTAATAAATTTCAAAACGGAGGGCAGCTTCCTAAAACGCCTTACAACATAAGGTCTACAGATATCCTACTACCAGGAGCAAAAGAACCTTCTACTGTTCTTATGGAAAGCGGAGGATACGATAATAAAGAATACGCTTACCCAACATTGTTTCCTAAGGATCCAACAAATCCAACAAACAATCCTAAAGATTGGATGCAACTATCAGGAGAAGCTGCGTTTATGGAAGCGCAAAAAAGAGGTGAACTTTGGGAATTTCCTACCGCTGAAGAAGCAGATAGTTACGCAAGAGGTAGCTGGAAAACCAAACCACAGCAAAAACAAAACGGAGGAGTACTTCCTAAATATGAAACTACTTTACCTTTAAAAGAAGAGGCCAACTTTATGCCTTGGTTAGAATCTCAGTATAAAGCAGGTAATATAACTCCAGGTGATTTTGATTTTTATAAAAAAAATAATTACGGTTATAACTACGACTTTAGAGCTGCTTATAAAGAGGGACTAAAATCTTCATTGAATAGTAAGGACAATAGGCAACACTGGGGGGATATAGGTAAAAAACCTAATCATCCTACTTTTTCTAACGAATCTAAATACCATAATGTAGATGGTAATATTGGAGGAAGTTGGGATGGAGAAAATTTTATTCCTGCACAAAAACAAAATGGAGGTACGCTCCCTTATGTTGCCCCTGATTTATTAGAAGTAGAAATTACGCCAGAAGGCACAGAGCTAAAAGATCAACCTAAAGAACTAGAAGCTTATTATAGAGATTACGCTGCACAGTATCCAGTTACAGATAAAAAAGATATTACTAAACAATATAGAGAAGGGGCGAGAAACTACGCGGCAGAACAATTACTAAAAGAAAACCCACAAGGAGATAGAAATAGAAAAGATTATTTAAAATCTTTTACAGAACAAGAACTTGCTGTATTAAAAAATTCAAAGAGTAAAGGAAAAGTTAATCCTACTCTTATGCAAAAGTTTGAAGGAGCATTAAAACAAGGGGCAGCAGCGGGAGCTCCTGGAAATCTAAGATATAAAAAAGTAGAAACTGAAAGTCTTACAGACGAGGAAATGAAAGATGTAGGAGCTTTAGATCTACTAGGGCCATTATCAATTCCTGCAAAATTAGTACAAGCAGGTTATAAAGATGGTTATAGTCTTCTTGATGCTTTAAAGGGGCAAGAAAATAATGCTTCATTTATAGAAGACATTGCAACAGACCCATTAAACTTAGTAGGACTAGGATTAGTATCTAAAGGAGCAAACGCTGCTAAATTACTTAAAGCTTATAAAAACCTTTCTAAGTTAAATAATACAAAAAGAGCTAGTACTTTACAAAATGCTTATAAATTAAACCCTTTTGCATTTAAACCTAATCCTAAATTTTATTATAGAGGTATAGGAAAAGAAGGAGCAGAAGATGCTTTAGAGTCTGGAGTATTTAGACCTAAACAAAATAAAAAGCCTAACATAAAAGGCGGATTTAATATAACAAAAGATTTTAATAAGACACAAGCAGGGACTTACTACAGTCCCAATTTTAAAACTGCAGATAACTACGGAGAAGGTTATATAGCAGAAGTACCAAAGGATGCAGGCAATTTTACAAGAAGGTATAAAGATAAAGATTGGAGTCAGCGTACACAAGATCAAATTCCTATAGATCAAGGTAGGATATTAAAAAAAGATTGGCTACTAGGATATAAAGAAGTAAAAGTAAAAGAAAAAATTCCTACTTTAAGCGATAACCCAAGTTATGTAATAAACCCAGA
>Ga0102814_10000283_pt1 | contig 37467 bp, 50 predicted proteins | sample ColrivemetaGS741_FD_79112 | JGI IMG/M metagenome (GOLD analysis project Ga0102814, IMG submission 79112) | Estuarine microbial communities from the Columbia River estuary - Flood tide ETM metaG S.741 | ecosystem: Environmental > Aquatic > Marine > Intertidal zone > Estuary | place: USA...
ACAGAAGTCTCTGATCCAGGGCTAGCTGTAGCAACTCTGCCAGTTACTTCTTCTATTTTTTCAGGAGAAGCACCTTCAGATCTCATCTGTGCAGCTTTTTGTAGTGCACGATTTCTATAATCTCTTGCCCCCGGCCCACCAAAAGTTCTCGTTGTATTAGAAGGATCTCCTGGAACTTTAGTTATAGTAGATAATGCACCTGTACCCCCAGCCAGCTCAAAGATATTACCTAATGTAACATCTCCCATACCTCTGTTACCTGCGGCAAAATCACCAGGTATTTTAAAGGTTTCCCAAGCAGCACCCAAAGACTCTTTCAAAAAATTAATGGTCTGTTCTCTAGAGGGTGCAGTAGGGTTATCTAGGTAATTCTTAACTGCAGGAATAATATCCTGTTGTATTTTTTCGTAATTAGTTCTTTGATCATCTGCAAGTCTTACAAAGTATTTTCTACCAAATATAGTTTTATACTGACGGTTACCCAACTCATCCTGAACGCCAGTCCACTTGTCACTTTCGCTTGCATCCATAGGTCTATCAAATACTGGTACATCAGCAATTGATAATGCAGTAGGTTCTTCTTCAGCAACTTCTGCAGGGTTTTCGTCTGCAAACTTTTTACCTTCTGCAGTCCAGCCAAGTGCTTCTTCAGTCTGTGAAGCTACGTCACCACCCTCGTTAAACAAACCATTTCCAGATAGCCATTTCCGAGTTTTTCTTTCCCACCAACCTCTTTTCTCTGAGGGTAATGTCTCACCTTGTTTTTCAAGCATATCTTCAGCTGCTTTAAAAATACCAGGGTAACCTGGAAAACTAGCTTCAAAGGAAGCTCTACCAGATAGGTTATCGCTAACCCTGCCTTTTTTAAGGTACTCTTGTAAGCTGGCTCTAGAACTTACATCTTCTACGGCAGTTCTGGTACTATCCATACCCCCTAATGCAGTTCCAGCAGCAGGTATTAAGTGACCATGTATATCTACTTCAGCGTCCTTAGAAACATCATCTAACATTTCAGTTAGTTTTTCATTTGGACCTTTAGTTCTGTCTGTATCAGTTTGTATTGCATCTAAAAGTTTAACGGTATCTTTTCCGTACTTTTCTGTAAAAAATTCCCTGTCTTCATTTAGATACTCTATTACTTTTTCTATACCGCCGTGGGTATACTCATGAGACCATACAGGATTTTTAGCAGTGTTTGAGTTTACAACAACAGACCCTGGTTTAACTCTTCCTGCTACATCTGTGTACTCTACACCGCTGGCTGCCCCAGGCAGTGTCTCATCAATATACTCTTGTTCGGCATAGTAAGGATACCTAATACCTTCGTGTATATCTGGGCTATTATATCTAGGTCTACCAACAACAGATTGATCTGGCTCAAAACCAAGACGAGCTAAAGGATTCCATTTTAGTTGCTCATCCATATCAGCACGGAACTCTAGGTTCCCAAACTGCCGCACCTGATTTTCAACGCCTACTTGCTCTCGGCTCTTAGGACGCAAGGATTTTTTAGGAGCTACCATTTACTTTATCCCTAAGATACTTAAATTTATTTAGGCAAGCTGCCTGACCTTGTAGCCTAAACAAATCTTCTACAGCAGTTGCTTGTTCCATCTGCCTATGCACATCATTTAAGCGTTCTTGTAGCTCTGCAAGAAAAGATTCCCACAGAGCTTTATCATTTACTAAAGGCTTTAGGTTGTGCATTATTGTACTGGGCCTTGTCCTGTATTACCTGAGAAGCCTTGTTCTCCCGGCTGAGGGGCTGTACCGATACCTATGTTACCTCCACCGCCTCCGGCAGTATCAGTCACTCCTGGTGGCCCTCCTGCGCCCTGAGGGGCTTGTCCAGGTGGAGGTGCTGGGGGAGGGTTAGCCTCTTGGAACTTCTTGAGTATTTCTGCTTGTACCGCAGCATCACCCATAGAGTTTACTAGTTTGTCTGGATCAAGGTCCATAGACTTAGCAATCTCACGGATAATGTAGTCCATCTTAGCAAATGGTGCTAGTACCGGATTCTGTACTACTTGCAAGAACTGCATAAGTCTTTGACTACGTACTTCATTGGCCATCAGACTTTCTGTGCCACGAGCTTTTACGTCAAGGTCACCCTTAATTTCTGGATCATAGTCAAACTGCATGTTAAAGTGAAAGAATGCTTTTGCCAATGGGCCTAGAAGATAATCATCTACGTTTTTAATTACATTTCTAATACTACCATTAGCTGCAGACATAAGCATGGAAATACCAGAGGCTGTCCTACCTACACCAGACACCCCTGTCTGACCGTGAGCAAACGAAGGAAAGCCAGTAGATTCGTCAGCAAGCACACGAGCCTTGTCGAACATTTGCATGTTCTCGTTAGACACGTTGGGGAATTTAGTTCCGAAGATAGCTTGGCCAGGGGCACCCCCCTGACGACGAAAGACCTTGCCTGGATAGACACTTAAGTCTTGCCCCGGCACTAAGTTAGTTTCATCTACTTCAATTAACATATTACCAGATAGTGCAGCATTGTCAACAGCCATACGCATAAAGCCGTTCATCAATGTTTGAGTGTCATCCATGTTCTCCGCAAGGCCTACACCAAACATAGAGTACGGGTTTACTTCGTAGGGTACTGAGTAGTAAGGGATAATAGAAGGTGTAAATGGATTCATCACAAGACGTAGGACTTGACCGTTACAAACCCAGATGTTTACAGATACTTGATCTATATCCTTGAGTTCATCTGGTACGTCTACATCATGCCCTTCAAGTACTTCTGTATCCACGTTACCCCAGAACTCCAGAACCTCGAAACGCTCTGCATTAGATTCTTGGGAATCATCCTCCATGACCTGTTCCCACCACTGTTTGACGTAGGATTCTCCCATGGCAACAGCGTTATCAATCGAGTTCTTACGGAAGAAAGGACGGTTCTTAAGGTTACGTAGCTGGGTACGAGACATTTTGTGGCGTTCAACCACGTACTCAGCTTCATCCATATTAGCTGCGTCTGGATCGGGATAAAAATTCCAAACAGAGACTGAAGATGTTTGCGGGACCGTCTTATAAAGTGGTTCATATTCACCTCCATCAGACCAGTTAGGGTACTCTTTATCTACAGCAAATGGACCCTTCATAACCCCAGTGCCGAACAGGGCGCATTCAAATGCCGCTACACGTAACTGTTTGTTTGCGTTAGATTCTTCTAGCTGGTCATGGATTTTCTTTTCCATCTTCTTAGCTGAGATCATAGCTGGGTGTATGGTAACTTCTGTGGCTGTACCACCTGGGCCTTCTTTTAACTCTGTAATAACAGGAGAAAGTTTTTTCTCCATTCCCGCAAGTCTTTCACGCAGGTCAGAAGAAGTTTCACCAGGAAGTAATTTCATTTCTTCTGGAGAAAACTCAGCCTTAGCTTTTTGCATGTCAGTGTTAGTCTCAAAGTTTACCGATTCTGCAACACCCTCTGGTAAAGTAGTGGGGTCAATAGAAATGGGAAACTTTGTATTACCAAATAATACTTCTACAATTTGACCGTAAGCAGCAAGTACTTTTGTTTTAGTAACTTTAACAAAGACTTGAGACTTTTCCGTAGAAGTAAACTGCACATCAGAACCATACAAACCACGGTAGTTTCGATAAGCTTTTACCCAACGCTCTTCTTCAGTTTCTCTGGAGGTAGATGCTTTTGAGTACCGATCTGTAACTAAAGAAACAATAGTTCCAACTACCGGATCAGAGTAACCACCTTCATCCATGTCCTCGATAGCTCTAGATTCAGCTGAGTCCATAGCCATTTCGTTTTCAAAGATTTCGTCTTCTTCCATGTTACTTCCTAATAGCCAAAGGTCGGGTCACTTACTTGAAAACCAGAGCCTGATGTTGGGTTGTAGTCAAATAAACTACTTCTTGGTCTTGTCATTACACCATAACGCAATGCATCGTATAGGTGATCTTCTGCGTGAGTATCTACGTCTTCTGGATTATTTTTATCCAATGGTATAGAAGGTAGTTGAGAAATTAAATTTCTGCAGCTGTTAAAAATAACTAACCTAGGTTGTTCAGTAAACTCATCTACTTGCAACCTTCTGTGTATTTCATTCTTACCGGATACACGGGAACCTTTAGATCTATCTGCAGGTCTCCATCTGCAACCCTTGACAATCATTTGCTCTGCAAGTGAGGGTCCAGTATCTCCTCGTTTATGCCAGAGAGAACTATCGAGAACTCCGTAGCGTATTTTTTCTTCGGACTCTACATCCAGTATCATGTCGGCTAGGTCAGTAGCTAGAACCTTTTGCACGTACATTTCTCTATAAACAATTAGTTGCTCATCAGGTGCAACGGCTATCCAGACTATCCCACTGTAAGATCCATAACCGTAGTCAGCTGCTCTAAATTTAGGCCAGCTATGTGGTATATCAAATGGATCAACTACATGGATTTTGCGGTTAAACTCTGGGAATGCCGCACCTTCATTAATATCCCAGTCACCTTCAAGTAGTTGTCTTCTTTGGTGTTCAGGTAGTGACAGAAGGTTAGCTTCGTACATTCCGTCATCAGCTAAGTAAGGATTATCAAACAATGTAGCTGGAATAAATCTTCTTTTAAATAGTGGTTGGCCTTCCCTAGTGTGACCCTTAGGCCAAGCTATAGTTTCACCAGTTTCAGGATCAGTAGCCCAAAAAGCTTTTCTTGGCGTACCGGGATCAATAAAGGTTTTCTTAACCCACTGATGTCCTGGACCTCCAGGGTTAGTAGTAGCCCTCATGTAAAGAGGTAACCCGCTAGCTTTAGTAGTACGTAGACGTGACCTCATATAATTCCATGGGTACGGGGTAGTCCACTGAGTAAGTTCGTCAAATCCAATCCAGTTAAAGGCTTGCCCCTGATACCGCATAACGTCATCGTCACGATCAAGGTAGGACATCCAGAGTGTTGCTCCACTGGGAGCTACCCAAGTCTTATCTCTTTCCATAAACTTAATACCTGGTATTGCTCTGGGGTACAGTTGTTTACTTACGGATATAAGTTCTCTAAGTTCCTCCGTACTACGACGAACAAGAAGCATTTGAGCATTGGGGTTATTCAAATAGCGTACTGGGTCAGCAATCATAGCGTAAGACTTGCCGCCCCCAGCTGAGCCACCATACAAAACTTCCTGCTCAGTAGAGGCTAGAAACTCAGTTTGTGGGCCTGGATTAGGCTCAAACAAGATCTCCCTTTGAGCCGAAGCTATATCAATAGGTTCAGGTATAACTCTAGCTGGAACCTTCTCCGACTTGACGTCTTTTACCGAGTCTGTTGCTTTCGAGCTTTTCCGCTTTTTCTGCTGCCTCTTTGTACCTTTCGGCATAGAAGCGTTGGATTGAAGCTGCTGCCTTACGTTTTTGCTCAATCTTAACCCTCTTAAACAAACCTACATGAGATATATATCTACCAGATGCTTCACTTAACCAAGCAGATACTTCACGATAGCTGTATTGATTTAAGTGTCTCTTAGCTTGTTCAAAAAGCTCTAGCTCTTCTGGGATTGGTAGTAGTATATCAGTATCATTAGGGTCTTGTCTATACCCAAAAGGAAGTAGTCTTCCTACTCTGACTAACGGTACCCACTCCCATTCACCATCTACTTTTTCAGGTTTAGGTAGTTTCCAAGTTTTAGTTTTCATTTTCTTTCGGAGGCAAAATAAACAAAGGACTATCTGCTTTCACTTCAATCTTGTCAGTCTTAACAAAACCTGCACGATCCATAAAGTCTTTTGCCGCTGCCATCTTCTCTTTGTTGCCCAAATCGGTGGGGGATCTCATTACTTGCATCATAGCCCAGGCTGCTGCTGGGCCACGAGTTGCGATAAAGTCTTTAGTTCTTTCTGCCACTTCATCTTTTAAAGCAGACATAAGAATAGTAGAGGACGTGCCTTCGGCATACCCTGCAAGCTTAATAGCTTTAACAGGGTTGCCTTCAGCTTCCTCAAACAATGCATTTAAAAATGCTTGTTGTTTTTCAGTTAGATTTCGGCCCATATATCCTTTGCCTTATTTCACCTGGAGTAATACCAATGTCACGCAAATCTTTTGTGGACATATTCTGTAGTAGCCAGTAGTCGGCTCTTCGTTGTTGACGTTCTACATGAAGACCCCATGCACGAGAAGCAAACTTTTTTACATTTTTAATCATTTTTCTATCCTAATTTAAGTGAACCCCTACTTGGGCTAGGATAGTTTTACATATATAGTTATATCACACCACAGTTAATATTGCAACCCCGCTATTACCCTACCGGGACAAAGGGTTTAATCACGGTTATGAGACACCTATTTTTTACGGGTAGCCATGTATCGGTTGAAACTTCTTTCAGTTTGACCCATAGAAAGAGGTAACCCAGCAGCTTTCTTTTCTTCATTCGTCATGCCCTGAAACTTTTTAAAAGTAAGACTCGCATCAAGATTTTTATTTTTAAGGTACCCACTGCCATTCTTATTAGCCATACGCTTTTTACGAGCAGCGTTTGGTCCAGTATCCTTACGTGCTCTCTCTGCTAATTTAATTTCAGCATTTCTTTTTTTAACTTCAGCTGTTTCTTCAGCAGTAGCGGCTGGAGTAGATCCCGCATTATTAGGCCTAGCTCTGGGGCGCAGGGATTTCTTAGGTGCTGCTGTTTTTGTTGGAGCTTTCTTTAGATCCTCTGCATAAACTGCAGCCATTACTTTACCATTTTTATCGGTATAGTAAAGGGCACCAGCTTTTTTAGCAGCTGAAATACTTTTGTATTTGCTAGCCTTAGCCTTTTCTTTAGCTATAGTTGAACCCTTAGATTTTATCTTATTATTCAGATATGTACGAAGTGATACAGACATTGGTTTTACCTTTTACCTTGTGTTGCTTTCATGGAGGCCCCACAGTTAGAGACTGATCCCCCGTGGTTGTAGCCCATGGGTTTCTTTCTAGCTGTACCACCTTTGTACATACCAGTGTGATAACCTTTTCCACCACAGTGTGAACAGCCTTTACCCTTACATTTTGGACATCTTTTTTTACTAGCCATACCACCCTCTGATGCTCTAAATTTTGCAGTCTTCTCTGCAATTTTCTTTGGTTGTTTTACAAACTGCTTTCCTGAAGCAGTGCCTTTTCTTTTCGCAGCAGTTGTAGCTGCGTATTCTGAGGGAGATAGTGCTTCCCTTGCTTTCTTAGGTAGGTACCTCTCACCAGTCTTAGCGCTGGGCTTACCGCTCTTGGTACCCCATTTTTCCTTAGTCCAGCTTTTAAGCGATTTTTGAGAGGCCTTCATGAAGTGTAGCCTCCACCTTTTGCTTTGTATTGCTTAGCAACCATTTGGGCTTTTCTCGCAGACCATTCTCCAGGCTTGCCACCTTTTGAACTCGCCTTTGCTTGTGATACGAGTTTCTTACGCATAGTTGGTTTGGTGTAGTTACCAGCTGCATTTACATTAGACTTCTTTTTTTGTTGCATTATGCAGACTCTCCAATTTTAAAGCAACCCCACTTAGAGTAACCGCCCTGACTTATAATATAGTTGTGGACTATTACTGCATCTTTTTCACAAGATTCTACTGTTGGAAATAGCTCAATGTTTTTAGCAAGTACCTGGCAAGAAGTAACATCAGGTTGATAGCATACTAACACAACAGCTAACCACATCACCACTTAACCTTATCAGCCCAGTAAGCTGCAGACATCTTACCCTTTTTAATATTCTTATCATGCCTAGCTTTAAAACTAGCACGTTTCTTTTTCATTTTTTCTGATTCGCCTGACTTAGGGCTACCTGCAGTAGAGGCACCTTTCTCACCAAACTTGATATACTTATACTTACCACCTTCAGAAGCCATAACATGATGAGACTTACCACTGTCATCCTTAAGACGCTGTGGTTTATTAACGCCTTTTAATCCAGCGCTTTTCATTTTAGTTTTGACTCTTTCGGGTATTGCCATCTTGCTGTCCTTTAAAGCAGAGGGGAACGTGGGTGACTCACTCTTTACCCCTGCTATATCTAAAAACGTCTGAGTAATTAAATAACTATCACCAAATTACATCAACTCGAAATGAGGTCCATCAATAAATGGCCTTCTGCCCTGGGAACGTCTGAGGTCTACGTATGCCATCATAGCATCTTCTGCTGTACCTGGATAGTCTCTAATATCACCTTCAGACCATGCGGCACCCCACTTGATTGCTACACCAAGTTCTTTAGCTGCCTCTTTCATTGCATCACAAAGATCGTCGTATACGTTCAACTCCCAGCAACCCTTACCATCTACGTAGGCCATGAGATCCACTGCACGGCCATCCAAGTGCTTGGACTTCATAGTCTGAGACTTACCTGCAGCCACCAACTTTTTTTGTTCTTCTATTGTACGTAATCCGTAGATAACTCCAAAGTCTACCTTAGTATTATGGATAGCAGCTTTTACTACAGCTACTAGATTTTCATCTACACCTTCCATCTTGGACAGGCTGCGGCTTGAAAGTTTAAATGTCATGTTATTTCTTTCCTGTAAAGAATTTAGATACGGAACGCATACCAATGCTGGCACTAACAATACCGCCCAATGAGTACTGATACCAAGTAGGCATAGCCTCTAATGCTGTAAATCCAGCCTGTACTATTTCGTTACCCCAGTCACCACAGAATGCAAGTATAAGGGGTATACTGAATAGTAAAGTAATCCACTCATCTTTCCAAGAGTTCTGAGTAGCTCGGATCGCCTCAATGTCCCAGTCGATTTCACCAGTAGCTTGTTTTACTTTAATCTCTGCATTAGCTTTTTGAATAGCTACCTTACCGTCAAGGTAAGTTGTAGCTAAGCCACCCACTGCATTTAACAATTGACCTATCATTTACTTGAAGCCTTTTTAGCTAAGTTCGTGACACCCATGAAAACTGACACTACACCTGCTACAGATACAAAGTATACTGATGCCATACTTCCAATAATAGTCGAGGCATTATCTAATCCCATTAAACCTGTCAGAACTACTCCAGAAGGATACAACAGCATTCCCCACAGTGCAAACCAAGCCATCTTCCTAGTCTGATCCCTGTGTGCGTCTTCGTCTTCTATGCGTCTACGCTTGTCATCTAAAGCTAACTTGTCCCACTCCGTCTGATCAATACAGCCGCTACCGTCCACATCAACTTTATCAAACTCAGTCATCCGTACTCTCTTTTTCGTCTGGGGTCTAGTACGTCCTTACGTTCTAGCATACCTTCTAAGTACATAGCTCTCTCAACATGATCGAGAGTGTACTTAGTTCCTGTGTCCTGGTAGATTTTTTCCCTTACGTAGAATACATCTGATCTCGGTATGTGCACTCTACGTAGTCTAGCTTCGTGTTTGTCTGCAAGAGCTAAGTAAAATTCCTCTAAGACAGAATCAGAAGCAAACATTTTTGGCTTTGACATGAGTAGTTATACCTTTTAATCCTAGGGCGTCAACCCTAAAGTGGGACGACAAAGAAAAATTCGTACATCCAGATTGTACTTTAGTATATACTAAAGTATTACTTTAGTATTATATTTAAATAATATATTAAGTATTAATAATAAGGTATGTACTTAAGTAATACTTAAGTTATTACTCTAGTATATACTTAAGTATATTATATAGTACTTTCTGCCCGGCTGTCAAGGGGTAGCTAAAAATAAATATTACTTTTATTGACTAATGGTAGGCCACAACTGTCGCATTCCTGGTAACACCCCCGATCTTACCCCAGGATAGCGTGAGAGCTACGGAGAGGCCGTTCTAATGCGGGTAAAGTACTCTTGTGAGGCGACATACTCTGGCTATACTAACGTCATTCTACGGGTCTTACAGGAGATGTAACATTATAACACTACTTATTAGTATAATCAAGCTATAAAATAGGGTTTTAGTGCCAAGATGCCGCAGTTTATGGTGTTATCTGGAAGTAGTTAACAGATTGTAAAATACCCCCCGCTGTCATTGGGAGTATACGCATACGGGGCGGGGGTGGGTGGCCCATACCGGGGTGATAATAGGGCAGCACTACTGACCTACTGCGGGAAACATCAAGTTTTCTACAGGTAAACCACTGATATCATTGGATAATTTATACAATAGAGTATTATATAGGCGGCATTGTTCTTGATTTGTTCTGAATTATTGCAAATGATAATCGTTCGCAAGTTGGAAGTAGAACACCAGGTACCCCAATAGGTCAGTAATCTTGACCTATACCCCTGTTCTCTTTTTGTTCTCGTCCCCCAATCTTATGGCAACAATAAGGCACATCGCCACAATCCCACCACAATTCCGTGAACAAAACCGAAACATCCTCTTAGACCCCGATTTTAGCCCCTCTCATTGCCCAAATGGTTTTTCCGGTACCTTACCCCATAAAATCTGTTGTTCTCTTTCCACCCTATCTTTGTTCTCCCTTTGTTCTTTTCACCGGGTATATACTATATAATAGATAATACGTTCTCGTTTTGTTCTATTATTCTCCCCGGTCCAGCTATTTACTTGCGAATCACTCGCAACAAACTACCTAAGCTGTTGAAAACATTAGACAATCAATATTAATTGGAATTAATTGCATTTTTATTACCTAATGAAAACAACAGGTTACAAGCTAACCCACTGAAACTATTAGCTAATTTAATTTAATCTTTTATTGTCGAATAAAAACAAATACTTAGAAGGGTTTTACAAATATTATCTAATAAAATCAGCTATTTACCGGGCCTTTACATATCATTCCGCTTGTGGTCTTGATTGGTCACAGGGTTTAGACGGCGCTTAGGTGACCAGATAGGCCCAAAACGAACGTTATTTGAAAATTGAATAGTAGCCTCAATCTGGCCCTAGGAATTGACAACTCCGATCATGGGAAAATCAGATTAGCAATGTCTTGATTGGGGTGGTAATAATATTGCGAGCGGGTTCGATATCGTCCCCGTAGGTGACAACTTTCAAACAAAAAGCGGCCTAATCAATTCAGATATAAACACCAAAACACATGCGCCCATCATATAGGTGGCAGTCTATGTGCAAGTTGGTGTGTCCTGCGAAAGCTACCCCTTAGATTTATCAAGGGGAATTGTATCTAGTGAGGGACTGCATGTGCCAACATGCAAAGCACATCGCATGGTGTGGTGTGTTTTGTTGATTGGCAATAGAGGAGTTTTAGCCATGACTGATCATGTAAAAAATTGGGTATCGAATGCACGGGGTGCGGAATATGGTTTCTTTAAGGCGGTGCAATATGCGCTTGAGCAATTCGGTGAGAAAAACAATCTACCGCTGTATGCTCTATATGCCTTTACGAATGGCAAGAAGTATGGCTCGTATAAAATTGAAGATGGGTATTCCCTCAAGCAATTCTCCGCACCTCTCAAGCGTATCTTGTCTGTCGCATTGGATGATGTGAAGCTGACATTTAAAGACGGCAAACCCGGTGTGAAGGTGGGTGAGAATGGTGGCCTTAATCTTGAGGGCTTGGAGAAGGTTTCTATGCTCGCTGCGTCTAATTGCGGCCTGCGTTCAACCGCCTTTGACGATGCCTTTCCTAAGCCTTTGAAGCCTATCAAATTGTTTGATGCGACTGCATGGGCTGAACGCAATGTGAAAGCTCAACCTGACCAGTTGGAAGCGATGATTGCAGCACTACAGGCCCAGCGCACAGGTTTGAAAGTTGCAGCATAAATACCACAAAAGATATACAGTAGATCAGCACCTCATGTGAAAGCGTGGGGTGTTTTCTTGTGCATATCTAACAATGGAGGAACTGATATGAACATTGTAAAGAATCCCCACAAGTTTAAGCTAAACCCAATTGATGAGCGATACGTTTTATGTGGGTGGTATGAAGTTGAGTATGGTGCTGAACGTGTTTATGTGAAGGGTAAAGACCTTCGTGCCTGTGTGAATAAACTTGTGGAATCTGATGCTGACTTTGGTCACACTGATGCTGAGCTTGAGGGTGGGTACATCACAGCTGAGTATGATGTGACAAGTGAAGCTGTCTCCATGGCTTTGGAGATATCAATAGAAACTAATAGGAAAAGGGGTATCATATAATGAATAGACGTAAGCGACAGCAAAGGTATGTTGTGTGGAATGTGGCGATAGGTTTCGTACTGTCGTCATCACTGTTCTTTTACTGGGGTTACATATATGGAGTGTCCCAGTTATGAAATCTGTAAGGGTATATGTAGATGATGTGTTCCATTGTACTGTATTAGAAAGGGAGGTAGAGGGCATGCTTAGACACCTAAAGAGTGTCGGCATAGTCAACGTAACTGTACGATAGTATCAGCCTGCACACTTGAGGGTGTGTAGCGTGATACCATTGGGGTATCTAACAATTTATCTGAGGAGATAAAATCATGGCCAATACTACAAAAGCAACTCGTGGAAATCGTTACAATCTTTCCGATGCAAAGTGGATGGAGATCTGCAAGTATTACAGCAATCATACTGCATCTGTAACCTTGGAGCACTTTGATCTTGACATGGATAGTACTTGCCTTTCGCACCACTACAAACGTCTTGGGTTCTTGCCTAAGTCTGCTGCACGTAACCCTGATCCATCCCGTGCAGTGGCCCCCAAGAAGCTGCCGAAAGGTAAGCTGAACCTTGTTGTAAAACGTGGTGGGTACATCATGAATGGTAAGGTAATGTCTGCCACTGAGTTTGGTAAGATTCGTGCTAAGTTAAAGGTAGGTGACACCTTCAAGACAGTCATCGTGACGGAACACAAGGTAGGTATCATTGATGCCTAATCAAATTGCCCCATGCTTAATTGTGTGGGGCTTTATTTTTTGGAGTAAGTGAAATGAAATATTCTTTAGTGGCAGTAAATGTGTCACCCGATTGGAGCCTCTCTGAGTATGTAACAAATTTTGCTACCTACGATGTGGAAAATGAGGGGAACTCACCAGTCATCACAGAAAAATCAGCTGACCTAATAGGTGGGTTTGTTGTCCTAGATAACGGCAAGAAATACTGGCTTCACCGACCGGATGAATCTGGTTTTATAGTCAGAAAGACGTTGGCTGTTGACGAGTCAGAGCTTGATCCTGTTATCAAGTCTTGGGGTTCATGGTCAGGGATACCCAATGGTGGTACATCCGATGATACGTTGTTTAATTGGATTGTAAACTACATTGTAAACCATAGTGTGTTCGGTCTGACTGACCCCAATTTGTTTGATTGGGACCGCAGGTTACGTGCCTTCTCACCCATTCGATCTAAGGTATCTCCCGGCAAGATCAGTATCTATAGAGATTTGAGTATGCGTATTCAGGATCGTCACACTATGATGAAACCTGGACGTGCATTCACTGCCATGTTCCCTGAGGTTGAACACAAGCAAGTCATCATGTTCGTTGATAGTTTCTTAAATATGTTCTGCAAGCGTGAGTTGACTCTATGTGTATCAAAGGAACGCAAAGACTTCCACCTGGCGTACTCGGGTGATCAAGCTCCTATGGAGAACATTGATACCACATGGACTCGCAAGTCATCTGCATCTAGCTGCATGCGGTATGACTTTGCTCACCTAAAGTGCCACCCAGCAGAAGCCTATGCTAGTGGTGACTTCGAGGTCATCACAGTATTTGATAGTGACATGCGTGTCGCTGCTAGGTGTGTCGTATATGTCGCACATCATAGTGGTGTACCTCAAGCTGGTCCTATCTATGGTGTATCAGAACAAGCACTTGACACTGTGCACGATCATCTGATAGTTAGAGATGCAGAGTTTCGTAACCCCGATTGGGTTGGTGCTAGACTGCTTGCATTACCAGAGGATGAATACGAAGATCCACCCAGCAACTTTGTAGGGCCTTACCTAGACGTAGAGCCACGCACTCTTGACCTTACCTGTGATAATAAGTACCTTATTCAGGATCATGGTGGTGAGATAGATGCGAGCAACTACCAAGGTATCATATCATCTAGTGGACTTCAGTGTACCTGTTGTGGTGACAGAATTTCTGAGGACTATGCAAATTACTCAGAGTATTACGAGGGTGATTGTTGTGAGGATTGTTACAACGAGAACCATTTTTATTGCGAGTATGCAGAGGAGTCTTACCATGTCAACGATCAACGCACTGCCTATACTATCGACAGTGGGGGTAAAAGGGAAGAACTAACAGTATCATCTTGGGCTTGTGAGAATGGTGATATGTTCGTCGGGTGTAGTGATCGAAAGTATTGGCACATAGACGATGTTGAATACTGTGAGGATGAGGATGAGTGGATCTCACCTGACTCTATAGAGGATTACTTTCGGTCCGACTGGGATGGTGAGTGGTACAATAACGACAAGTTGTGCACAACAACAGATGATCAGTCAGTCACATATCAGGAGTTGAAAGACTCTGAAGGACAGTGGAAAACCAACTCACAAGGTGAGTGGTATGAAGAAGAGGAAGAAGAACAATGTATAGCTTAATTGAAATGCTACGATACAAACGACCTGAAGGTAGTGACACGCAGAGAGAGTTCTGTCAAAGGTTCCTTGAACCTATGTTTGGTTTACCTGACAGGCACGGCAACTATGTACTTAGCCTAGGGGAGAACCCTAACTTGTGCTTCACTGCGCACCATGACACAGTGCACAAGACCGAAGGCATGCAGAAGTTACTGGTGATCAACGATGTAATCTCTGTTGCAGATCCTTTGACATCAAGCTGTCTGGGTGCTGACTGTACTACTGGCATATGGCTAATCCTTAATATGATAGAGGCTGGTGTTGATGGTGTCTATGTAATCCATGCGGCAGAAGAGGTTGGCTGTAAGGGTAGCCGGGCTTTGGTAGATGACAAGCCACTGTGGTTGAATAGTATTGATGCTGTTATCTCCTTTGATAGGTATGGTGACACGTCTGTAATCACACATCAGATGGGTGTTCGCACTGCATCAAATGAATTTGCTAAGTCCTTTGCTGAAGCTCTTGATATGCCTCAGCTTGTTGGTGACAGTGGTGGTTCATACACTGACAGTAACGAATACATCCACGTTGTGCAAGAGTGTACTAACATTAGTGTCGGTTATTATGGTCAGCATGGTGTAAATGAGACACAAGATATAAAATATGCAGAGTATCTTGCGACAGCACTTGTGTGTGCTGACTGGGATAAGATAGTATTCCAACGTGACCCTTCGATAGTCGAAGACACATGGGATATGAGCAGCTATGGATACCGCAGTACATCTGACGAAAACAATATAGCTGCTATCAAAGATCTAATCCAAGACCACCCGCAGAAAATAGCTGAGTTCCTAGATGATTTAGGTATCAACTACTATGCCTTAGTAGAGGAGGCTCACATTGATGACAGTAAATATTTCCAAGACGATGTTAACTACGATAAGTATCGGTATGCATACTGACAATATGTCGCACTTGACAGAATCTTCAAGCTGAGATATACAATATACTTAAGTATTACTTAGAAGATATACTTTATTATATATCTTAAATAGATAATTACTTAAGTATTACTTTAGTACCCATCCTTAGCTCAACTGGATAGAGCAACTGCCTTCTAAGCAGTAGGTTGCAGGTTCGAGTCCTGCAGGGTGGGCCAGGGAGTCTCTGATGGATGATCCACATGATGACTGCACACATTGGATAGGAAAGATATGAAATATAAAGATGCTGTAGATAAATACTTTAAGACAAGACAATTTGCTTCACTCTCTACCTCATCTCAGAAAGGTTACGAAGCCTGCCTCACTTCCTTTGGTCGTATGTTTATTATGGGTAGAAGATTAAGTGGTACGAACATACAGAAGATTAATGTATTGTTATGCACTGAGATGTACGATACGTGGGAGTCAGTTACCTCCACATCAAATGCAAACCACAACGCTAGAGTCTTCTCTGTCTTGATGAATTACTTAGTGTCGCTAGATGTACTACCAGCCAACCCGATGGCCAGAGTTAAGAAGAGAACAAGTATACCAAGGTCTGTCGTATGGACACACGAACAAGTGATAGACTTTCTTGATACTGCCTTCACTAAATTTGAGTGGAGGAATATAGGATTGATAGTCTTGATGTGCTATGAGTGGGGTCAACGTCCTATCGACATAAGAAATCTGAAGTGGGATGATGTGGATTTAGATAGCCGTATAGTTAAGATAACACAGAGCAAACGTGGTGCAACAGTGGAGTTACCTGTACCAGATAATATCTTTAACATGCTATCTGTTCAGATAAAAGACTGGGACTTCCAACCCTACGTAGTACCCTACCACAGAGCTTCAGATGGTTCTTATAGACCACTAACGGTTCACAACATGACCTCACTACTGTCCGAGGTTAAGGCCACTGCAGGGCTACCTGATGATCTAAGGGTGGGTGATCTACGGAAGACTGCGATAGTACAGATGATTGAAAGTGGTGTGGATCACCTTGCAATTCAATCTGTGTCGGGTCATAAGAGTGTGTCGAGTCTTAATCCGTACAACAAATTTAGTTTAAAGACAGCTAAGCTGGCACTGGGCCAGAGGCAGAGAGAATAATGGGGGTACAGGTATGAATACTGTATGGTTACTAATATGGTTTGTCGTTTCTTCTGACCAAGGCGTAAGGTATTACCACCTAGGTATGTATGACAACGAGACCTTATGTAAGGCAGCACTAAAGGATGCATCAGTTATGGTAAACGATAAGAATGAAACAGTGGAATGTATAGGGGTAAATAATGATTAAGGTAACATACATCGACCACATGGGTAAGGATCTAACTGTAGCCAACGCTGCCCGTGTGTCATTTGGTAAGACAAGTGAGATGGAAGATGATCCGTGGGGTCCACCACTACTCAAAGCTAAAGACAATAAGCTCATCCGTTATCTTGCAAGAGAGAAACATATCTCTCCATTCGGACATTGCTTTGCCAGCTTCCACGTCAAGGCTCCGATATTTGTAGCACGGCAGCTAGTCAAGCATAAGTTCTTGAGATGGAACGAAATATCTAGGCGCTACGTTGATGAAGAGCCTGAGTTCTACGAACCTATGGCATGGCGTGGACGTAGTGCTGATAAAAAGCAAGGGTCTGAGGGGCTTGTCAACATCACCGTAGATCAGGAGACACAATGGGCACGACATCTAGCGACATACATGGTCCTATTGGATGAAGGGGTATGTCCAGAGCAAGCACGTATGGTACTGCCTCAGTCTATGATGACTGAGTGGTACTGGTCAGGTAGCCTTGATGCCTTTGCTGATATGTGCAACTTACGCTGTAAGTCTGACACACAAGCAGAAACACGAGAGGTAGCAAAGCAGATTGACCTCAAGATGATCCAGCTATTTCCCGTATCATGGGATGCACTAACGGATAATAGTGATGACTGAGTATGTAAATGAACCCGTCAAGATAACTGACATAACTGAGCATGAGGACGGTAGTGCCACGTTGCAGGTAGAGTGTGACCCTAAGACCTTTGCTGCCATCTTTAACGTAGGCTTTGTGTCCCTGATTAAGACTGGCCTATACTGGGAGACAGACAATGACAGACAATGAGTGGCCCTTAGAAGCTGACTTCACAGACATTAGACCAATGACACCAGAAGAGCGCAAGGCTGCTGAAGAACGTGACGAAAAGAATGGTAAGAGTAATGATAAAGAGTGAATGGAATCGCCTGATAAAAGAACGTGAAGACTTTAAGGAGAGTGTATTGGCAGAGCATACATCGGATCTAGTGAATGAACCTAAGCACTACGCACGTTGGTCCATTGAGCCTATCACATACATCATGCGCAATGGCTTTGAGTTCTGGCGTGGCAACATCGTTAAGTATGCCAGCCGTGCAGGTTATAAAATGTACGAAGGTAAGACACAGGTTGAGTCCGAGATCCTTGACTTAGAGAAAGTTCAACGCTATTGTCAAATGAGAATCAATCAACTAAACGGAGAGGAAAAGTTATGATACCTATAGGTCAGCTTAGACTATTACTCACAAAGGCTGGACTCGAATATACTATTACCCGTATTGATGGTAACGTGGCTCACGTAAACATCCTTGTAGCGGAGGTTAAGGGGGATGTACACAGTTGAGTTTAACTATGACACGACAACCATAGTAAGTATGGATGACCATGATAGTTTCAATGATGTTGAGGTGACGTTAGCTGACAATGGATTAGTTTTAATGGCTCAGTATGATGATGACGCTGGAAGTTCAGACATGATAATGATAAGTCACCAGCAACTTATGGATATTGTTACTTCTATGAATAGTCCAGAAGGCTTGTTTAAAATTGAAATACGGAGGGAGTGATGGAGATTTGGGTAGGTGTATTCATGTATTTACTGGGTGTAATGCTGGTGTTAGGTCTTGTTGATCCTGTAGATGATAACCACAAGAATGCCCCAGTAAAACTAGCCTTGACATGGCCGATAGTTTCTGTCATGTATATCTGGGCAATGCTTATGGATTTTTATTATGGCGAAGAATGATAACCCACACTTAGCTTGTCCGTATCAAGACTGCGGATCAAGTGATGCGTTTAATTGGAATGATGATGGCTTTGGTCACTGTCATTCTTGCAGTAGAGCTTACCCAGAGAAAGGCATGCCAGCCACTTTTGAATGGGCAGCTACCGCTTATCCACTTAGGGAGAGGAGAAACCCAATGGAGATAGAAGTAAAAGGTATGACGTACAATGGTATCAGGGGTATCGACTCTGATGTATGTCAGATGTATGGGATACAATTACAGTTAAGCCCTGACGGAAGTCCAGTACGTTATGCTTACAAGTATCCGCACACAACAAAGTACCGTATGTACAATGATAAATCTAAATCATGGGTCAAGGATCGTGGCTTAGGTATGAACATGCTGTTTGGTCCAGAGTTTAACGCCGGGTCAAGCAACCGTATCTACATTACAGAGGGTGAGTTCGATGCCGCCAGTCTGTACCAGATACTTGGTAAGACATTCCCCGTTAAGTCTTTGCCCAGCGCATCTATCGGTGAGAAGTTTATCAAGCACAACCATGCATACCTGTCGTCATTCAAAGAGCTTGTGTATGCTGGTGAGCTAGATGATGCTGGCCGTAGGGCTGCAGATAAATTGTATCAAGCTTTTCCAGACAAGTTCTACTATGTACCTATGTCCAAGTACAAGGATGCCAATGAGTTCCTTGAGGCAGGTGCAGGTGATGATCTTATGTGGGCTGCAAGAAAGCCTCAAAGGTATTCACCAGAAAACTTCTTCTGCTCTGACGCAGATGTAGAGCAAGCAATCCTTACAGAAAACCCTTACGAGTATGTACCCACTGGTCACGCTGGCCTTGACGATAAGATCAGGGGTATGGTTAAGGGAGGTCTTACCTTTATCAAAGCTCCTCGTGGTATGGGTAAGACCGAAGTTGTCCGGTTCTTTGAGACCAATCTGTTGCGTGATGACAGTACACGCATAGCCCTTCTGCACATGGAGGAGATGAAGTCTACAACTTACCGTGCTATGGCTACCTACAAGTTAGGTGTCAATGTGCGTACCAAGGACGATGCCAAGGAAGCTGGTATCAGTGAGACAGATGTGGTTAAGGCTGCGCAAGATGCAACTCAGGGTGAACGTACTATCATCTTCGAAATGCGTAGCCATGATGACCCATTGAAGCTACTTGATTATGTTAGGTTATCAGCATCTGTCTATGGTGCTGGCTTCATATTCATTGACCACGTTCAACGTCTAGCCTACCTGTCCAACACTGGTGTTGATGGTGCAACCAGCACACTTACCACACTAGGCTCACGTATGGCTCAGTTAGCCAAGGAGTTGAACATAGGTGTGGTATTCATATCACAGGTCAATGACGATGGTAGGACAAAGTATGCTGCATCACTTGAAGAGGAGGCCATCATCTGTATAAAGCTGGAGCGTGACGTTGAGTCCGAGGATGAGATACTTCAGAATACTACATCATTTTTCATTGACAAGAACAGACCGTTTGCTAAGTTAGGTAATGCAGGATCACTATACTACGATCCAAATACAACCATCCTTACAGAGGATGCACCATATGAAGGGAGTGTGAGAGCAGCATGATAGTGTTTGATGTAGAAGCTGACAATCTTTTGGAAGATGCCACAAAGATACACTGCCTGTCTTATACATCAGATGGCAAAGACTATCATACTCTGTTTAACTACAGTGATATGCGTGAGTTGATCTTAGATCAAAAGGGGTTAATCGGTCACAACATTGTGCGTTACGATGCACCACTGTTAGAAAAGATCTTAGGTATTAAGATCAAAGCTAGGTTGTTTGATACCCTACCTATGTCTTGGGTTCTTAACTACAATAGACCCAAGCATAAACTGGAATCTTTTGGTGAGGACTTTGGTATTGAGAAGCCACAGATAGATGACTGGGAAAATCTTTCTCAGGATGTTTATGCTCACCGATGTGTTGAAGATGTTAAAATCAATTGGCACCTGTGGGAAAATCTATTGGGTAGGTTCCTGTATATCTATAACAACGATAAGAGGTTGCTCGATAAATTCTTTCGGTACCTTGAGTTTAAGATCTCTTGTGCAGCAGCAGCAGAGGTGACTGGTTGGAAGCTTGATGTGGATCTTGCTGTTCAGTGTGTTGATGCACTGACTTCTGAGCAAGCAGATAAAGTAGAAGAGCTTACATCAGTCATGCCAAAACGTAGGGTTACCTCAATCAAGAGGAAGCCAAAGGTCTGCTTCAAACAAGATAGTAGTGTCTCCTCTCATGGTGAGCGGTGGTTCAACCTACTAAAAGATCAAGACTTACCACCACACTATGATGGTGAAGTTACAGTTACTAAGGGTTGGAACGAACCTAACCCAAACTCTTCCGACCAAGTTAAAGATTGGTTATTTTCTTTAGGTTGGAATCCATGTACCTTTAAATACGACAAGAACAAAGATACAGGGGAAGAGAAGAAGATACCCCAAGTTCGTAAGAACGGTGAGCTAACTCAATCAGTCAAACTCCTCATTGACATTGACCCAGCTGTAGCCGTACTGGAAGGCCTGACTATCATTCAGCACAGGCTTTCTATCTTCAAGGGTTTTATTGAGTGTGAACGTGATGGTTACGTTAAGGCAGAAGTCAATGGCCTAACGAATACTCTTCGATTCAAACACAATAAGCCCTTGGTTAATCTACCAGGTGTTGATAAACCCTGGGGTAAAGAGGTACGTGGTTGCCTTGTAGCACCAGAAGGTTACACTCTTTGTGGCGCAGACATGACCTCCTTGGAGGACACTACTAAGCGTCACTACATGCAACCGTATGATCCAGCCTATGTGTTAGAGATGTCGCAAGAAGGATTTGATCCACACCTTGATCTAGCAAAACACGCAGGTAGGATAAGCCAGAAAGATATTGACGACTACAATGATGGTAAACGTCCTGACATTAAATCGCTACGCAAAAACTTCAAGGTGGTAAACTACTCAGCTACCTATGGGGTTGGATCACCAAAGCTTTCCCGTGAGACTGGGATGCACATAGGTGAGGCTCAAGCTTTGTTGGATGCATACTGGGAACGTAACTGGTCAGTCAGAGCTTTTGCAGAAGATCAAAACATACGGAAAATAAATGGTGAGATGTGGGTGCAGAATCCAGTAAGTAAGTTCTGGCATAGCCTACGTTACGAGAAGGATGTATTCTCTACACTCAATCAATCAACCGGAGCTTACTGCTTTGATAGGTGGGTTGCAAACTACAGACTCAAGCGGCCTAATATCATTGGTCAGTTCCACGATGAATCAATAAACTTAGTAAGAAAAGGGGAAGAAGATGAGCACACAAGTGTGTTGAAATGGGCAATAAAAAAACTTAACAAAGACTTGAAATTAAATGTTGACCTGGGTATTGATGTACAGTATGGTCAAAAATACAGTGACGTCCATTAGGAGATATAAATATGGCTACACGTAAAGTTCAACTTGTTGGGATTGCAGAATGGGCAAAGGTATTTGCAAGCAATCGTGATATGTATGGTTACAAACCAACACCAGCTGCCGAAGGCAACTACGAAAAATTCAACGGTGCTTGCACCCTTAACGTAATTCTTGACGACCCTAACCTAGAGGCACTCCAATCATCAGGCGCACAGAAGCCAACGAAAAAGGATGCAGAAGGTAGGGGAACGGTTGTCAAGTTTGACCGTAAGTTTGATACAGGTCAGGCGTACTCTAGTGGTGCACCTCTCGTGACTCATGCTGACGGTACCCCTTGGGATCCAGATGTAGATGGTCTCATTGGCAATGGCTCTACTGTAGAGATTCTTGCTACTGTCTACGACATCCCTAGATATGGCAAGGTTGGTACTCGACTTGACGTAGTTAAAGTACTCGACCATGTTAGTTCACCAGTAGATGATGTAGAAGTATTCTCCGCATCAAATAAACCTACGGCAGTTTCGTCACCCGTTAGCGTACAACAAACAGAAGACGAAGTAATGTTCTAAACTATGGCCCCCTTCGGGGGGCTACTTTTTAAGGAGAGAATATGAAAAAGATTGATACGCTAATCCCAGACCTAGAGGAAGTTATCTACGGTAGAGGCGGTTGGAATTCCGCTCTGGGTACAATGATGGGTGAAGCTATTGCTAGCTCTGCTAACGCACGATTTAGCAAGCCCCAAGAACCAAGGGGCTATCTTTCTTTGTCGTCCATTGGCACACCATGCAAGAGAAAACTATGGTACAGAATAAATAAACCTACCACCAGTGAACCCCTTAGTGCTAGCATGTTGCTTAGATTTTTCTATGGTGACATGATAGAAGAGTTGATTCTTCATATGGCCATGGCATCAGGACATTCAGTAGAGGGTATGCAAGAACGTATGCATGTTCATGGTATCCGTGGTCACAGAGATGCTGTCATTGATGGTATGACAGTTGATGTTAAGTCAGCTAGCCCATACTCATTCAAAAAGTTTAAGAACGGTGAGCTTAGAGAAAATGATCCCTTTGGTTATATCTCTCAACTCTCGTCCTATGTTTATGCAGCTAAGGATGATCCGCTTGTAACCAATAAAACAACCGGGGCATTCTTAGTTATTGATAAAGTAAGCGGAGAGGTTTGCTTGGATGTCTATGACTTTACTGAAGAACTTAAGACTAAAGAACAAGAGATGCTTTCAGCAAAGACTATGGTTGCAGGGGATATACCAGTTAATCGAATACCACCCGTACCTGCCAGCAAGTCTAGTCCTAATATGAAGCTAGACAAGTCTTGTACTTTCTGCGACTACAAAAAAGAATGCTGGCCCACTGTACGTATGTTTAAATACTCTTACGGTATTGAGTATCTAACTCATGTAGAAAAGGTGCCGCAAGTACCGGAGATGGTAGATGACTAGGGCAGCTAAGGCCAAGGGTAGGACAGGACAACAAGAGGTCAGGGATAAACTACTAGAAACATTCCCTGAGTTTGAGCCTGATGATATCAAGTCTACGACTATGGGTGACACTGGTGAAGATATCCAATTGTCACCCGCAGCTAGGAAGAAACTACCAATTACCATAGAGGTTAAGCGTAGAAAATCTTCTTTAAAAACTGTGTATGGGTACTTGGAACAGGCAAGCAATCATGCTAAAGGTGAGCCAGTAGTATTCTTTAGGTCTGATCGAATGCCTTGGGTAGTTATGGTTGGTATGGATCACTACATGGAACTCTTGAGGAATTGGAAAGACACAGATGGAGATTAAAATTTGGGGTATTACAGCTGGCCCAATTGCTGTGGAAGACTTTGATGAAGACTACGATATTCCAGAAGGATCCACACATTACATGGTCTGCACGGTTGAAGTAGATGGTGCGCTAGAGGAAGATAATTTTTGGTTTGAGGACTTCAGTGATGCATATGAGTGGGTTAAGTATTTTAGTAAGACTGCGGAACCACTACTACTTGACATGGGTAGTACCTCTGGATATAACTAGGAGCTTACGCCGTGATATTTCAAGTGAACTTAACAGTGGTTGTAGATGAAGCAGCTAACTTCCTAGAAGCCTTTGGAAATAATGCAGAGGTTATAGCAGAGCAAATACAATATGCTTTGTATGACATTGACGACATACGTGTAATAGAATGTGAGGTGATGAATGATTAATGAAACAGACCTAGAAGCTTGGGGGTACTATAAAGACAGCACTGTGTACAAAGATATGACACTTAGCTCCTATCAAAAAGCTGCTGCTGGTACTGCAATCTATGGAACCCAGCACTCTATTATCTACCCAGCTTTGGGTCTAGCGGGAGAAGCTGGTGAGGTAGCAAACAAAGTTAAGAAGATCTTACGTGATGGTAAGATGGACAAGTCTGCACTTGCAGCAGAAGTAGGTGATTGCCTTTGGTATATTGCAGCCTTGTGCCGTGATCTAAACTTAGACATGGGTGACTTAGCAAAGAGTAACCTAGAAAAATTATACGGACGCAAACAACGTGGTACACTGCAAGGCAGTGGAGATAAAAGATAACTTAGAAAAGGAAACCAAGATGCCTAAGATTACAATTGATGACAAAGACTACGACACAGAAAATTTTACTGAGGATCAAATAAAAATGTTGAACGAAGCTCAGATGAATTTCAACGAGTCTGCTCGTGCCGAATACACTTTTAAACTGCACAACGAACGTGCTCAGAGTCTTACTAAACTCTTGCAAGATTCGTTGGACAGTGATGGAGATCAGACGGAGACTAAATCATAATGAACAATCAACTACCCACTGACTATCAAGCATTTATTCACAAGTCTCGTTACGCCAAGTACTACGATGGCGCTGGACGTGAGTCTTGGGGTGATACGGTATCTAGGTTTACCGATAACATAATCAGTAACCTAGTTGATGCCCACACAAAGAAAGATCTTGAGCAAGCAATACTTGGTCTCGATGTTATGCCATCTATGAGAGCCTTGATGACAGCTGGTCCTGCTGCAGCCCGTGACAATACCTGCATGTATAACTGCAGTTATCTACCCGTAGATGACCTTAAGTCCTTCGATGAGGCTATGTTTATTCTCTTGTGTGGTACAGGCGTGGGCTTCAGTGTCGAGCGACAGTTCATCAGCCAACTCCCAGAAGTGCCGCAGTTGTTCGAGAGTGAAACGATCATTGTCGTTAAGGATAGTAAGGAAGGTTGGGCTAAAGCTTTCCGTCAATTGATTGCACTCCTTTACAGTGGTGAGATTGCTAAGTGGGATGTATCTAAGGTAAGACCTGCAGGTGCACCCCTTAAAACATTTGGTGGAAGAGCTTCAGGTCCAGCACCTTTGGTGGACTTGTTTAACTTTACTATCAAGGCATTCAAGGATTCAGAGGGACGTAAGCTTTCCTCAATGGAATGTCATGACATCATGTGTAAGATCGGTGAGGTTGTAGTAGTTGGTGGTGTACGTAGATCCGCAATGATTTCACTCAGTAACCTATCAGATGATCGTATGCGTCATGCTAAGTCAGGCTCATGGTGGGAGAATGATCCACAACGAGCACTCGCTAACAACTCTGTAAGCTACACAGAAAAACCTGACAGTCTATCTTTTATGCGTGAGTGGATGGCTCTTGTTGAATCAGGCTCAGGCGAACGTGGTATCTTTAATCGTCAAGCATCTAAGAAACAAGCAGCTAAAAATGGTAGGCGTGATCCTAACTACGACTTTGGGACCAACCCGTGTAGCGAAATTATCCTCCGTCCAAACCAGTTTTGTAACCTGACCGAGGTTGTTGTACGTGCTACTGATACACTAGATACACTATCAGAAAAGGTTAGACTTGCTACCATACTAGGTACTATCCAGTCTAGTTATACTAAGTTTCCATATTTACGCAAGGTCTGGTCTAACAATACAGAAGAAGAAAGACTGCTTGGTGTATCTATGACAGGTATCATGGACAACCCATTCATGACTCTAAAGAATAAAGGATTGGAGAAGACTCTTGAGCACCTTAAGTCTATCGCTGTTGATACTAACGCTAAGTGGTCTAAGCACCTTGGCATCCCTGCTGCTACTGCTATCAGCTGCGTTAAACCTTCGGGAACAGTATCACAGTTGGTTGATTCCGCCTCTGGTATTCATGCTCGCCACAGCCCCTATTATATTCGTACTGTGCGTGGTGACAATAAAGATCCACTAACACAGTTTATGAAGGATCAAGGTATACCTAACGAGCCTGAGGCATTCAAACCAGACCAGACTACAGTGTTTAGTTTTCCAATGAAAGCTCCTAACGATGCAGTTTGTACAACAGATATGACAGCCATTGAGCAACTTGAAATGTGGTTAGCTTATCAGAGATCGTGGTGCGAACACAAGCCATCGGTTACAATTAACGTGAAGAAAGGGGAGTGGTTTGAAGTAGGTGCCTTTGTTTATAAACACTTTGATGAGATGTCAGGTGTGTCATTCCTACCCTTTAATGAGCATACATATCAACAAGCCCCATATCAAGAGGTTGGTAAGTCAGACTATAAAGAGTTGCTTTCACTCATGCCTAAGTCGATTGATTGGTCTAAGCTTTCTGATTATGAGAGTGAAGATAATACCGCAGGTAGTCAGACTCTTGCATGCTCAGGTGACTCTTGTGAGATCGTAGATCTTACCTGATGTGGATAGTCCTAGGTAGAACACAGTGCAACTTCTGTGACTCAGCTAAGGAATTGCTAAAGGGTCGAGGGTATACGTACACATCGTATTCTCTCGACTCCTCTAGTAGCCGATGGTTATTAACACTGATTAAAAATGCAGGTATGACTACAGTACCTCAGATCTTCAACCCCCAAGGTGATCACATAGGTGGTTACACAGAGCTAAAGGAACTTCTAGATGGCAGCAGTGAGAAAGAATTTTAGTAGGGCTTTATACGAAGCTTACGATAAACAAGCTAAAGATGCCCTTGTATCACACTTGGAATCTAAGGATCATGTCATTGTAAACACAGAGGAAAATTATTTTGTGGACGTAGTGTCACAGAAGCACGGCTTAACATTTCTAAATGAGGCTGAGGTAAAGGTAGCTTGGGAGGAAGACTGGCCTGCCCACTGGGATGAGATACGTATTCCAGAGCGTAAGCAAAGGCTACTCGATAAGTACGAAGGTGACGATGGAGTCCTTAACTTCTATGTCTTTCGCAAGGATCTTAAACAAGCTTGGCGTATTAAGGATACACTACTTACCAAGGACAGTCTCAAGGAAGCTAAGGGTAGATACATAAAACCTGGAGAGTTGTTCTTCCACATACCGTATACAAAAGCAGAGTTAGTTAAATTATGATTGATACCCTTGAGCCACCTAAGAAGCACACACGATCACGTCGAAAGACTAACTACAAGGGCGCTACGAAAAAAGAAACGTCAGGTATAGTGCCAAAGACAGAGACACAAAGGGAGTTATTAAATGCCTTAACTAGTAGCAACCAGGTCTTTATACTAGGCCCAGCTGGTACTGGTAAGACTTACGTCACTGCTACTTATGCGGCTGATCTGTACACGACGAAGGAAGTTGATAAGATTGTTATTACCAGACCCCATGTAACTGTGGGTAAAGATATTGGGTATCTCCCTGGGACTCTGGAGGAGAAGACTTACCCTTGGGCATTGCCTGTACTTGATGTCCTAATTAAACACCTTGGCAAGGGTGTGGTAGAGACTGGAATTAAGAATAACAATATTGAGATGGCACCTCTGGCCCTTATGCGTGGTCGTAGCTTTGATAACTCTTTTATTATTGTGGATGAAACCCAAAACATAACAACTCATGAGCTTAAGATGCTACTTACCAGAGTAGGTGAAGGCAGTAAGATTGTTTTGAATGGGGACATACAGCAGAGTGACCTCTCTTCTGGGGATGGTTTATCTAAAGTTATTCACCTAGCGAAGAAGCACATTCTACCCGTACCAGTAATTGAGTTTAATGTAGATGACATCATACGTAGTGACATCTGTGCGCAGTGGGTTAAAGTCTTTCTAAAGGAGGGGATATGAACAGTACTGGTAAGCCACGGGGCAGGCCCAAGAAAGAGAACAAGTTACTACAAGAGGCCAGAGATTTTAAAAAATCAAAGCTCCCAAAAGATAAACCCCTGACAGCTAGAATATATCTCGCAGGTCAGGCACTTGCGGGATTACTTTCTAATCGTCAAGGGTTCAGTAGGTCAGAGGAGATTAGGCGTGAGGCCTATGATTGGGCAGACAGGATGTTAGAAGAGGATTAGTCTAACTCCAAGTCTCCAAAGAATATCTTGTCGTAGTTTTCTACAAGCATGTCAATTTTACGGAGGGTGTTTAATGCATCCTCCTTTTTTAGTATGTCCTCTAACTCTCCTTCAATCCCCATAAATTCCATAACACGTTTTACCTTATCTTTGTTTTTACCGGAGAGTACACGTACCATCTCTAAGTTACGAGGGATTGGACTGCTTTGAATTGCATTTGTTACGCCATCTTTTGCCGTTTCTATTATAGATTGAATGATTCTTTCTTTCTCACCCTGATTAAGTTTAAAAAACTCAGGGTTTCCCTTTAGGTATTTACGTGCTGCATTTTCTAGATATGGTGCAACCATAGTATCCATGTAGTTTTTTACTTCAGCAGGACCATCAAATTTAATAGACCTCCAAGCAGACATACCAGCAGAGTTTAACATTGCTTCTATTGTGTTAGGTTCACGGGAACCACGTACACCTAATATCTGTTTACCCGAATCTATCTGTAAGTCTGTCGCTCGTGTAGGCATAGCTCTTCTGGGCAGGTCGGTTGAAGAGGGTAACCCCATACTATCGAATAAATTATTTACGTACTTAATAGCACTGTTATATTTTTCTGGCCCTTGCCTAAGATCGGGAGACATATTTTTATCAGTTACTAAACCCCACATCTGATTCACAGGATCAAGAGGTCTCGTCGCACCCTGCAGTATTCTAGATGTAGGTGGAAATATTAGATCCTCCGTAAACTCTACGACTTTGCTTAAACCAGACCCAACCCAATCACCTGTTATAAGTTTAGACTCCTTTACTTCAAGAAGTGCATTGCCATATTCAAATAAGTTTCTTTCAAAATCTTTTAGATCACGTACTGATTGGCCTCCAAGCTGGTTTCTAAGTTCTTCCCAAAGGTCATCTGGAACTTCATCCCAAGAAAATCCTTTAAGTCCTTTTAAAATCTCTGGGTTACCCTTTGTACCATGAGCTAACATTTGCTCAACAACTCTTATGGTAGAGAAGGGCCAATCAAATCTGTTATCTTGAACAGAGCCATCATCTTTTCTTTCTTGATTCCAAGCAAGACCTTCTTTAACTCTATCTATTGCACCACCTGCGGTGTACGTACCCAGAGCTACAGCAGTCCAACCAGCGGCCATACGACCATAAGATTCAGCAACTTCCTGAGTTGCGAAGTCAAGTTTTTTACCTCGGTATCTTTCAAGAGTAAATCTTATGGCATTAAAACCAGATAGATCTCCCATAGTAGCCACGGTTGTATTTAAAAAACTACCGAAAGGCACAATAAAACCGACCGGAGTTTTGTTTGTTATTGTTTCAATAAATCTTGCCGCTGCTCTGAAAGCATTGTTAGCTGGTAGTGTAGACCAGTTTACTGAAGCAGTCTCTCGCATAGTTCTAAAGGCAGCTTTCTCAAGCACGTTATTTTTAAACCTGTCTGTTGCCATTTCAAGTGCAGCATCAGGCCTATCAAAAAATTTCTGTGGGGGTGTTCCATACTCTCTCATAATAGCTTGATTTACATTTGTACCGAATGACCAAGTTTTAGTAACTTCGTCTTGCATTCTTACAAGTGTTATTGTTTGAGCACCCTTGGTTACAGTATCTGCACCCTTAGCAATAACATATGTAGGACTTCTGGGATCTAATGTTGCATCAGGATTTATTACCTCACCTTCAGAATTTACCTTACCTTTAGCATCAAGGTTAAAGTGCTCTAGACTATCTCTTACACCACCATCACCACTGACATCCCTAAATAAAGTTTCAGCTGTCTTGGGGTTTAACTCTAAAATCTTTTGTGCATACTTGTAATCTAACTCTGGTGATAGTACGGATGCACCACGACGAAGCGCACCAAGTAGAGAGCCATAGCCCCTATTGGCATACATTTCTGCAGTGTCAGATTTACCTGTTAATTTTGCACCACCAGCTATGGTATAGTTAATTGCACTTGTAAATATGTCAGCTGCAGTGTTTAAACTTACAAGCTGTCCAAAACCTTTGATGTTAGCACCAGTTGTAGATAGGTGTGAGGTTATCAGTCTCTTGTATACAGACAAAGCAAACTGCAATTTCTTAGGGTCATCGGGCATCTTACCTTTGCCCATATTCTTCAGCGCTTTGGAAAGATCTGCCCCACCTAATTTCTCTAATCGAGATAGTTGTGAAGAAATCTGAAGGGTTTCTGCACCAACAGAAGTTCCCTTAATCATATGATCTCTTAGACCTGCTGGTGTTTTTTTAATTTTTAACTTACGCCCTGTCTCTTTTTCAAAAGAAGTCATCATGTTTTTTACTGTGTTTGGTTTTAAGAACATAATAGTCTGAGCAAAAGTACCTGTAACTTTATACTCATCTATCATGGCAGGAGTTGTAACAAACCCAGCATCTTTTAGTGCCTGATAATACCCCTTAGTGCTACCATCTTTAGCACCAAACCAAAAATTTTTCATAAAAATATTCATGGTTTCTGTGTCTGTGTCTACCTCTTGCTTCCTAGCAATGGCAGATTTTGCTTTAGCTTTAACAGTTTGCCAAGCCAAGAAACCGGAATCACCGCCAGCAATTCGACTAAAGTTTTCATCTACAATATCAATAAGTTGTTTATTCTTGATACGTTTTTTAGACTCAGCTAAAGCAGTGGCTGCATCCATCTTGAGCGCAGCTACGTCTAATTCTTTTGAACCTATCCAAGTATCTTTTAAAAAATCAGAACGTCTAAGTCCTTTAACAGTTGCACTCGTGCCAAACAATACTGCTGGCATAAGAATAGAACCTGCAGCATTTACTGCAGACTGAGTAAAACTAAACTCTTCCTGTGCATCAGTATTAATTAACTGCGCCTGATAAAGTGCGTCAAAACCCACGTTAAATACAGCTTCAGCAGCAACAACAGGTGCTGCTTTTGTCACAGCCTTACCCACTGCAATACGTGCAGCTGTCTTAGACATACCCTGCTTTACATACTCTTGAAAACCTTTTATTAACAAAGACCTAGCAGTAATACTTGACGCCTTAGTTGCACCAAAGGTAAGGATCTTACCTAAACCAAAAGAAAGAATTGTTGTCGGATCGTAGATGGCCGCTTTACCATAGTCGTAAATAGCATCGCCCATTTCAGACCAAGAACCTTCTCCTGTAAAGGCGTTACCCATCTGATCAAATAGCAGATAACCTGCACCCAATTTATTTTTAGTAGTTTGGTCTGCAGATATCCCAAAAGCAATTTCGTTAGCCGTAGTTACACTTTGACCACCAGCAAATGATCTCTGATAATTCTGCCATATCTCAAAGGCATCCTCCCTACCCATAGCCCTATAGTCTCTTGGACCAAATGCGCCACCACCAGTGTCACCACCTGCTATACCGGATACTCCACTATAGACTGTTCCAACTACACCAGAAGGTTGATACCTAGCCTCTAGGTTTTGATAGACAACCTCCATAAGCCTGTCGTCTTTAAGAAAATCTTCTTTAATTAATGAGCGACCGTACTCCTGAAAAACAGAGTCTAAATCTACTACGTCTGCACCTAAGGAAACTTCCAAAGAATTTGCAGAAGATTTCGAAAGTGGTAGCTCTGTCATTGAATCAGCCTGCCCACTCAGTGAAAGAGGATCTTCATATTCCTCTGTACCTAAAGGGACTGTTATCTCGGGACTACCATCACTAAGACTGAGCACATCTTCGTATTCTTCTTCCATGCTACTCTTCCAAACTAATTAACTTACCTGTTTCTAAACTTCTTACAGTCATTGGGGGTTGAAGTATGCCCGCCCTCATCAAGTTAAATGCAACTGCCCTACTCGGCACAGTTTGTATTATCTGAGAGGATTCAAAGAAGGATGGCCCAAGTATCTGTTCGGCATCTTGAAATTGATCATAGTAATCCAACAAATCTCCCATAGAAGATCCATAGAGTACTATTAACGGATCATACACCTCATCCTTATGAGACTTAACAGCTGAGTTAACTTGAATAGATCTTTCAATGAGCCAGTTTACTTCTTGCTCTTCTAGGCTAGTTAAGTCACGAGTTTCTTGAATCTTTGCAAGTTGATTTTTCCTATTTGCTAGTAACCTATTTTCTTTTTTAGCCATCTGAAGAGAGTTAGATACAGCACGTTTTTCTACATCAGCAAGATCTGTAAGTGTTGGCTTTTCAATCAGTGCTGGTGTCTCAAAAGAGACAGTACCAGGTACAGTGTATTCACTGCCCATCATTGTACGCATTGCATCATCCAAAGGTACTCCAATTTCAGAACTTATTTTGTCCCAGTCATACTCAAGAGTCTCAGAGTCAGTGTAAAGCGCACCTTCTAACATCTGACCAATTACCACATTAGGTTCAGATCCGGCATAACCTCCAGTTTTAAATTTTTCACTGTAGTCAGTAGCCAACTCTACAGCTCTTGCAACAGCTTCAGCCCCACCAGTAGCATAAACTTTACTGACTTGTTCTGGATCTATTTGAAATCTTTGAGTCAGTATTAAAAAATTATTTTTATTTTCAGAGGCAGGGATTTTACTAGATTTAGATGTACCACTTCCAGTGCTACCACTGGAACCTGGGCCATACAGTTCTTTTAACTGTGCGGCTAACGTAGCCCTTGTCGTAAATCTTGTTAATTTAAAAGTTTCCTCAGCTCTTTCCTCAGCCTTCTTTCTTAACTCAAGCTGTTCTTTACTAAGTTTTGCTTCTTCAGCAGCCGCCAGGCCTTGATTTATTCCTTGCCACATACCCATTATACTTCTCCTCTTGACATCAAGCCCATAGGTTTATCTTCAACAGGAGCTTCAACTTCTTCTGGTATTTTGATAGGTTCTTTTAAGCTCTCTTCTGGCTCCATATCAAAATCTACTTCTCCAGTATCCTTAAGTTCTTTTAAAATTTTAGCCGCTTCCCTAGATCTTATAGTATAATTTACATCAATTTCCTCTGCAGAATCTTCATCTAAACCTTCCTTATACTCTAGTCCAGCCGCATCCGCAGTGCCTACAATATACTCATGTATAATTGGACCAATAATGAGAGAGACATCAACAGAATGACGACCTTCAATTACAGCTGACCTGAGTAATCCCTCTGTAAGAGTTACTACATCTATCCCCAGTTTAAGTAACCCCGCCACCGCCTTAATTTTTTCAGGCTTTTCTAGCCTATCCATGTGCCAAAGTAGTGCTGACTCAGGGTCTGCAAACTGAGATGGATTTTCCCAAGGAGAGTTCTTGGGTTCTGATGTTAGGGACTGTCCCGGTATTGGTGCACTAAACATAGCCTACTCCTTAATTCACACTAGAAAATAAAGCAGCCTCGGCTTTACGTCTTTTTACAAGCCCTGGCAAAACTTTACCAGAAGCTTTATTGTATTCAAGAATCATATTAGATATCTCTTCATCACCACGACTACCACCATCCAGCAGTTTATTTAGGTTCCCTGCACCTAGATTGTATGTAAAGCTGGTAAGTGCTGTGATCTGATTGGAGTCCCAGTCGTATCCATACTGCTTTGCTGCAGACACTACAATATCTCTAAACTTAGAGGTATCTCTACTGAGTCTATCCCTTGCTTGCTGTAAGGTTATAGTTTCATTTTCTCCACTGGCCTTGCTTCCAAATCCGATTGCCCAGTGATCTACATCCCAGTAAGCTTTAAAAGTTTTTTGATTCTTTACATTTTCAAAACCAGCAATGAAGTCTTCAGCAGATTGAACAGAGGGACTATCTACATCGTCACCCTCATTTAGAATATCTACAGTCTCCCCAGACTCATCAGTCAAAGCCCTGGTAGAACTACCTTCCTCTACAAGGTTTTTGTTTTGCTCTCGTAGCCGTGTAAAATATTTTGTCATAAAATCATCTTCTTCAGCACTAGCTTGTAGCACCTCAGGTCTTTTACTTACAAGAGATTTAGGCAAAAGTCTATCGGAATCATTTTCATCAACGCTTTGAAAAGAACTACCAGCTAGTCCCTTAGAAGCTAATCTCTGATCAGCCTGTTGCCTAGCTGTAAGTAATAGGTTTGTATAGTTTGCTGCCATTTTATTTTTCCTAACTTAAGAGAAGAGTATCCGTGTAAACGCTGCCCATTTGGAAGTTTCTTCTGCATCATCTCTGGCTGTTTGATACTCATCATATTTTTTATCCGCAAGGAGAATACTAAGTGAACGATCTTTACTTGACTCGGAAGACTTGTAAACGTAATCCATGATGTCTCTTTCACGTTGCCACAGTTGATCCATAATAGACTGGGTAAACGCATTAGACGCCATTGCTACATTAGCGTTAGACTCATTCTGTGCAGCTGTATTAATTGTAGATACGTTTTGTCTCCACTGAGCATTAGCCTGAGCAATTACCAAAGAGTTTTGTGCATTAAATTGCTGACGTTGATTTTCAATACTGGCGTTAAATTGTTGTGCAGCATTGTCTTGACCAGCATTAAACTGATTCGTTGCATTAATCTGTGACGAATTAAATTGACTAACTTGCGTAAAGAGACTAGCCATAAATTGTTTGGTTTGATTTTCTGACGAAGCATTAAATTGTCTTGCAGCATTCTCAGCAGCTGAATCTGTAAAGATAGACTGAGCGATAGTCTGAGCCTTAAACATTTCTGTTTGTTGCCTATTACTAAGATTAGCCATATCCATTTGCAAGAATGCTTGTGCATTTTGAATTGCAGCTTGCTGCTGATTGGATAAGTTTTGCGATTCTAGCTGGGAGATAGCTGCAGCTTGGGCCATCACCATTGCCTGACTGTTAGATAAATTAGCTAAGCTCATAGTATTTGAAGCACGAGAGTTCTCAAGTGCAATTTGTTGTTCAGCAGTAAAGTTCATATTAGCCACATCAGAAATCTTAGATGCATTTTGAACTCTTGCTTGGAAGGCTTGATCAAACTCCATACCCATAAAGGTAGCACGTTGTTGTGCGGCAAGCATAGCACGTTGCTGTCTGTTTGACAAGTTCTGAGATTCAAACTGGGATTGAGTTTGAGCATCTGCCATAGCAATAGGAAGTGCAGATTCCATGGTAGCCTGTACAATAGCCTGTCCAGCCATTGAGGATGCACTAAGGCCACGGGAAGCCATCTGTGACATAGCAGCCCTCATAGCACCCGCAGCCCAAGATGGAGTGTTGCCCCCTTCAAAGTCCTGCATGAGGTCTGTCAGCTGCCCTCTAACTGTAGCTTTTTCAGATGGAGTTGCAGTAGCCGCTTGTATTTGCTCAGTAAACTTACTGGCTGTTTCAGCATCAGCGACACCGGAAATAAGTTCACCCTCTTGGATCTTACGCTGTGCCGGGTTATCCACCATAGTGGCGGTACCCTGAGCTTCTTTAAGATCACTTACACCCGTGGAAGCTGGGTCTTTCGTAGCACCCTTGGCTATAGAATCTGCAGACACTTCACCTTCTTGAGCATCAAGATCCTGAACAGCGTCAGTTACCTTAGACCCTGTTGTAGAAGCAGTTACTCCACTTGCAGTTATCTCTTTGGGTGTCTCGACTGTAGAAACTGAATCTACTTTGGTGGCATCTACAGAGGGTGCTGGACCTGTTACTTGCCCGGTGTCTTGCGAAACAGATGTACCTTCAGTACCTGCTTCAATATCAACAACATCAGACTTTTTAGCCTGTGAACCTGGGTCTGTCACAGCAGCACCAGTCACCTCTCGTGCACCAGAGGACATCTCTGCTGAACGCTGGCTCTGAGCTTTAGCTAAATTGTCGCTTACTGTTTTTACCTTAGACGCTTTGTATTCTTCGGCTCTTTGTACGAAAGATGCAGCATCGGCACCATCAAATGCTGGTATAGCTACTGCCTGTAAAGCCTGTAGTTTTATTCCCAGCTGACCAATTTTATCTGCAGATCCCTCATCCGCTTGATTGTTAGCTGCGTTAATAGCATTTGTAAAAACAGAAAACTTGTCCTGATTACTTTGCGGTTCATTGCCTGCATCTACAGTACCACCCTCCGAGTACTGATACGGAGCACTACCCCCATCACCACCACCAAAGACTATAAGCCCAGATGCTCTAGGATTTAGATGCCGATCAATCATGAAGGGGTTATAGATCATTTTTTAAACTCTCTTGTATGTCTTTTACTAGGTTTTTGCAATCTTCGCCAATGTATTTTTTTATTTTTACTGTATACATTTGTGTGTTCTTTACGGACTAGTCTCATTACTTCTCTGGCATTTCCATAGGGGGCAATAAATTCTATACCCCAAAGCTCATCATTTAAATCTGATGTATAGTCTTGCTCCGTAATATAGTAGTCACCACTTAAAAATTTATTTCCGTTCTTTTCATTGAGCCAGCACCAAGTAACTAAGCCGACTGGAACTTGATCTTGATAGTAAAGACGTATCTTGTTGTATTTTATAGGTGCTATAATATACCTATATATGTCGTCTACATTGTATACTCTATGCCAATAACTCTGCTTTAAAAGTTCTAAACTATCTGAAAGTGCTTTATACTTATCTATTTCCATTACTATAGTTTAACTGAAAAAAGTTAAAAAGTCAAGTTAATTACCACTTACCCTGCTTTACACCCAAGAAGTACATCACTATTATTAAAGCCCCAATACCTGCTAGTGCTACAGCAATACCTACAGTCCAGTTAATACAGTTATCTATGAACTCTTGTTTCTTGTAGACTAGCTCACGTTGTTCTTTACGTTGCTGTGCTTCTATTCGTACTATCTCATCCCATGCGCTAGGGCCATACGTCCAAGAAATGTGGCTCTTAAGCTCCTCTCGCATTTCTTTGAGCTTCTGTTTCTGTGACCATATTTCCAATGCGTTAGATTGGTTGTCACTAAACATCTTGTACATAGGGGGGTTCTTAGCTTTATCCTCCAAGAAGTCTAGATCACTAACAGCCTTAGACCACTGAGATACTGCCCCTGCCATACCACTGATTTCACGACCTACAGATACAGCTTTCTTGATACCATTGTAGGCTGTAGTAGCCGCAGCCATAGCTGTAAAAGGATCAATCACTTTAGCTACTTATTCCCCAGCTGCATCCAGACAGCACCAGCAATAAATGTTATGATGGCAAGTGTTGTAAACTTAACAAAGGTGGACCAGATACCCTTACGAGTATCACGCCATACATCAAGTAAATCTCTCATCTCATTAATATCTTTAGCAGCTGTCTCATCGTGCAACCCAATAGATGACAGAGCTTGTTTAGCACCACGCTTAGCTGCACGGTCTAACATAGA
>Ga0102814_10000287_pt1 | contig 37206 bp, 38 predicted proteins | sample ColrivemetaGS741_FD_79112 | JGI IMG/M metagenome (GOLD analysis project Ga0102814, IMG submission 79112) | Estuarine microbial communities from the Columbia River estuary - Flood tide ETM metaG S.741 | ecosystem: Environmental > Aquatic > Marine > Intertidal zone > Estuary | place: USA...
ACGTATTAGAAAACTGTCTGTATACGCAAGCACAGTTATGCCGCCACCGCCATTACTGTCAGATCTAATATTTTTTAAGTCTAAAAAGCCTCCGTATTGATTTACATCTAGCCCTTGACCGAGATTAGATACAAAAGATAAATTCTTAATATTCATGTATTTCGCGGCGAGATCTATGTAAAAGGAATTAGACGAATATGCTGACGAATCCTTTTTGAAATTGCAACTATCAATAAAAACACTGTCTATTTCATTCATAATAAACATGCTATTTGCCAATCCATTATTGCATCGATTGTTAAAGGAATTGATGTTTTTAACATGCAGTTTTTTTGCATTAGCCTGCAAACCCACTACACCACTTGTCTCAGTTAAGTTTTTATACAGTTTAAAATCTGTTAGATTTATCATATTGGTAATGTCGCCTGAAATTAAAATGCCTGAACCATTTCCTCCATAATAGTCGGTTGTGTTTTCTGTTATATCAAAATTGGTTAAGTTTAGATTGGTTGCATTTAAATCAGCATAAATACCGCCACCACTTCTCAATATGTCGTTACCGTGTATGTCTAAGTTTGTAAAAGAAACATAGTCGCTAGTTACTTTCATGTCAAAACCTCCACCATTGTTGGCTTCGTTATCCTTAATTAACGTATTCTCAATGATTAGTGTATCCAAAGTGGCAATTAGTTTTATACCGCCACCATTTCCGTTTGTTGTATTTGCCTGTATGGAGCAGTTTAAAACAGTGAATTTTTTGGCATCTATAACAATGAAAGCCCCACCTGCAGAATCGGCAGCGTAGTTTCCATTGAATGTGGAATTGGTAAAATTTAGAAAATCGCAGTTGGAATGCAAATAGAAACCTCCACCATCATCTTGGGCAATATTGCTTAAAAATGAAGAGTTGTCAATATCAATATATTTTGTTGAAGCTTCTACAATGAGTCCTCCTCCTTTTTTAGCAATGTTTTGGCTAAAAGTGGAACGGCTAATGGTCATAGTATCAACTTCGCCCAATAATCGTATGCCACCTCCAGCTCCTGTGCCATAGTTACTCAGAAAAGCCGTGCTATCAATCCAAAATGTTGATGCTTTAATAATTAGATAAATGCCGCCAGCAGTGTCATAGGCCTCGTTTTTGCTAAACGTATTTTCTAGCAAGGTTAAATTTCGGGTTTCAATATCAAGATATGCAGCACCACCAATGTCACTCGCTATGTTTTTTTCAAAGGAGGAGTTTTTAAAAAGCAGCGAGTCTGAATTAGCTTTAATATATACAGCACCAGCATCTTCATCCGATTTATTCCTATAAAATGTGGTATTTTCTATTTGTATAATACTGTTTAGTGTGGTGTCCGGACGATTGTTTATATAAATGGCTCCACCCTTGTATTTGGCCCTGTTTTCTTTAAAAAAGCAGTTTCTGAAAACAATTACTGACAAACTATCTTGAATAGAAATTGCTCCGCCATTGGAAGTGGTTGTTCTTCCGCTTATAAATAGGAGCGAGTCCATAAATAAGCTATCGCAAGATTGTACATCGAAAATTCGTGTTGTACTGTTTCCAGAAATAAATAGAGAGTCAGAAGAGTTAAAGATGCCAATAATGTATAGTGATTTAGTAATGGATATTTGACTGGAAAGCGTAATAGTGTTGTTGCCGGATGAAATAAGGCTAGCTTGAAATCGAATTGTATCACCATTTTGGGCAGAATCTACAGCAGCTCGAAGTGTTCCTGTGCCGGTATTGTTAATGTTGGCTACCCAATGTGTTGACCCTAAGCTTAATATGACTAATAGCAGACAACTACTTAATATGATGTATCTTCCCATTTATTTTGCAAATGTATTGGCAGAAGCCTAAGAAACGAATTTCCTTTTTGTGGTCCCGAGCAGAATCGAACTGCTATCTAAAGTTTAGGAAACTTCTATTCTATCCGTTGAACTACGGGACCTAGAATATCTCGTGATAATTTTTTTGAGAACGCAAAATTAGTATTCTATTGCGTTTTAATTGAATAGGCATAAGCTAAATAAACATATTATGTGGCATTTATTTAAAGATCAAGTTTGTATTTTTTAGTTGATTTGAGGTATATTTGACCAACCTAGCTAATTAACCCAATTAAATGTTCATCATAATTATGAATAGATTTTCTGTAAAACGCACACTATTTATAAGCATATTACTGCTGTTTATTTCCTTTCAATCTAATGCACAAGAGGTTGAAAATGATTCTGTTATAGTAGGCGTTGAACGTAGTACTGTTGAAACTACTGTAGAGCGAACTGTAAGCACTAAAAAAAGCAGCACTAAAAAAAGCAGCAGCAATAGCAGCAGTTCTAGCATAAATGTAGTAAAGGTAAGCGGAGACTCTGTAGATAGAAAGTTTATTCATAATGAAATTATTGATGAATTTGGACCTAGGATTGAGTTAATAACGCCAATAGTGTCGCGTGGTGTAAAAATTTTAGAAGTAAATAAGCTTGTAACGGTAATGGGCAAGGTAGAAGATGACCATGAAATAAAAAGCGTAATTATAAATAGTATACCTGCTAAAGTTACATCAGATGGAGAGTTTTGGGCTACGATACCGCTGGATTACGGGGAAAATGAAATTAGTATTGAAGCCACTGATGCTTTGCATAATGGTAGTTTTAAGAAATTTGTGATAGATCGTAAAATGACTATTGATGCACCACCTGTTTCAACAAATCAAGCTAATAGAATAACCTGGCAGTCGCCAAGAAAAATGGGAGAGAAAACGGCAGATTCTTTATTCCTTGTTCAGGTTTGTGTTGAATCTTCTGATAGCATAGAAACAGTTAAACTTTGGTTAAACGGTTGGAAAGCGTTAACTGTAAGAGCAACAGAATTGGAAAGTTTAGGAAATTGCAAGTATTCTATTAGCAAACAAGTTAGTTTGAAATTGGATGCAAATAGAATTAGAATAGAGGTAGTTACTAATAAAACACGGTTTGATGATGAAATCGAGTTATTTTATAATACCATAGAGCCGCAATATTATGCCTTATTAATTGGAAACGAGGATTATAAAGATCCCGAATTTGGCAAATTGGGTGAACCTGTGTCGGATGCCTATAAACTTAAAAATGTGTTAGAAACCCAGTATAATTTTAATGACGACAAAGTGATTATACTAAAAAACGCGTCACGTGCTGATATTTTAAATGCTTTTGCTGAGTTTCGCCAAAAGATTACGGAAAACGATAATGTATTAATATTCTTTGCCGGGCACGGAAGATGGGTAGAGGATATGAAAATGGGCTTTTGGATTCCTATAGATGCAGAAGGAGATAATGAATCGAATTGGCTATCGAATTCAGATATTACAACACAGATTCGAGCACTAAAATCGAAGCACACCTTACTTATTTCAGATGCATGTTTTAGTGGTAGTATTTTTGCTACTAGAGGTGGATTTAATGATGATGCAGGAGTTGCAGTATTGTATGATTTGCCAAGTAGGAATGCAATGACCAGTGGCAATAAAACAGAAGTACCAGATGTAAGCGTTTTTATGGAGTACTTGGTAAAAAGGTTGGAGCAAAATACAAACAAGTATCTTACAGCAGGAGAGCTATATATGAGTTTAAGAATTGCAGTAACGGGTAATAGCCCCGCTGTTCCCATTTTCGGTCCGCTTCAAGACACAGGAGACGAAGGAGGTGACTTTATTTTTGTAAAGAACAGGTAGGTTAGGAAATTCCAGCTCCTGCAATTGTCTCGCTGCTCGGACATATAAACTTTAATTTGCCATTTTCGTCTTCGGCCATAAGAATCATACCAGCACTTTCTATGCCTTTTAGTTTACGTGGTGCTAAATTTGCTAAGTATGTAACTTGTTGACCAACAATTTCTTCAGTCGTAAAATGCTCAGCTATCCCGCTTACAACTATTCGTGTTTCGGTTCCCACATCCAAGGTAATTTTTAGCAATCTATCTGCCTTTTTAACCTTTTCTGCGGCTTTAATCGTAGCTACTCTAATATCCATTTTAGCAAAATCATCATATTGAATTAAAGGCTTATCAAACTGAGCAACCGTTGAAGCACTTTCTACTACTATTTCTTCCTGTTTCAATTCTTCTTTTTTAAGTTTTTTTATTTGAAAAGCAATAGTCTCATCTTCTACTTTTTCGAATAATAATTCTGCTTCTCCAATCTTATGTCCAGCTTTAATTAAATCTTGGTATGAATTCAATTTTAGAAGTTTAAGTATTTTTTGTGAAGTAATAGGTAAAAAGATTTCAGCATATTTCCCTATGGTATGAACAATCTGGAGACAAGTGTAAATACAGTCTGCAACGGCTTGTGTATTGGCATCATCTTTAACTAATAACCAAGGAGCAGTATCTTGTAAATATTTGTTTCCATTTCTAGAAATTTCCATAAAATATTCTAAACCATTCCGCTGGTTAAACCTCTCTAAAGCATCCACTAATTTCTGTTCAGCTTCCGAAGTGCTCAAGGTGTTATTGCCATCGGGCACAACTCCGTTAAAATATTTATGCGTTAGCACTACTACTCTATTCACAAAATTCCCAAGAATAGCTACAAGCTCATTGTTCACCTTAGCCTGATAATCGGCCCAGGTAAAGTCTGCATCTTTTGTTTCGGGTAAAATAGATGTAAGTACGTAACGTAACTCATCTGTTTTACCATGAAAATCGTTTAAGTATTCGTGTAACCAAATTGCGTGGTCTCTGCTGGTAGATATCTTCCCTCCTTCTAAGTTAAGAAACTCATTTGCAGGCACGTTGGTAGGTAAAATAAAATCGCCATGAGCGTACAACATGGCTGGAAATACTATGGTATGAAAAACAATATTGTCTTTACCTAAGAAATGGGTTAATTCTGTTTCACTATCCTTCCACCATTTTTCCCAATCATCGCCAGCGGCTTCTTTAGTTGCTGTAATGTAACCAATAGGAGCGTCAAACCAAACGTACATTACTTTTCCTTCAGCTCCATCTATTGGAACAGGCACTCCCCAGTCTAAATCGCGGGTCATAGCTCTTGGCTTTAATCCTTCTGCTAACCAACTATTACATTGTCCCCAAACACTTGATTTCCAACTACTTTTTTTATTAGCAACCCAAGCATTTAAGAAGTCGTCTTGCAATTTATCCAACGGCAAGTACCAGTTTTTTGTTTCCTTAAGAATAGGGTTATTTCCCGTTAAGGCGGAACGAGGATTTATAAGTTCTGACGGATTACTAGCTCTTCCACAGCTTTCGCATTGGTCGCCATAAGCATTGTCATATCCGCAGTTTGGGCAAGTGCCAACAATGTATCTGTCTGCCAAAAATTGTTTGGCTTCCTCATCATACATTTGCTCGGTTACTTCTTCTATAAAAACACCTTTGTCGTAAAGGGTTCTGAAGAAGTCTTGAGCTGTGTCGCTATGCAAAGCATTTGTTGTTCTGCTAAAGGTGTCGAAATTTATGCCGAAATCTTTTAGTGCTTTTGCAATAATGGTGTGGTTTTCATCGACAACCTGTTGTGGAGTTTTACCTTCTTTTTTAGCTTTTAACGTAATAGGTACGCCATGTTCGTCTGTACCGCAAACAAAAAGTACGTCTTTACCTTGCATACGCAAGTAGCGGTTATAAATGTCTGAAGGTAAAAAACAACCTGCAATATGCCCAATATGGATTGGTCCATTAGCATACGGAAGTGCACAAGTAATTAAATGTCGCTTTGCCATAAAAGTGTGCAAAGGTACATTTACCTTTAGTATTTGCGAATTGGTGTTACCAATTAGTTATGACTACACTTTCACTCAATTTACTATCTAGATTCGGTGTGCTGCTTCTTACCGAGTTTGTGTCTTACTTTATGCTAAAAAAACAGATCGCGGATTATTTGAGATTCCGCATTATCAATCCAGCTAAAATTTCCTCAGAGCAACGTTGTGTTGCCTTTGTGTACCTCTGTGGAATTTCTTGTACTACAGAGTATTGTAAAAAGCAAGGGTTACGACTTTCATCACCTCAATTAATCGTAAAAATAGGTAAGTTAAAACTACACTTACGATGCCATTAGCGTTCGTCTTTTTTGCACTTTAACGAGTATAGGGTGTAGAATTACAGAAAATAGAATAATAGATGTACCGATATAGAAATCTAGATTTAGGTCTGCATCTTCATTAAGCAACCAAATGACTAGCAAAATTCCGTAAACGGGTTCTAAATTTATGGTAAGGTTGGATATAAAGGCAGAAATTTCTTTAAGGGCTTCCATAGACAGTACAAAAGCAACACTGGTGCAAAGCCAACCTAATAAAAATAGCCAAAGCCAGTCGTTACCGGTAGGAAACCATTGACTTTGCGGTAAATAATATTGTAGAATTGGATAAAGTATGGTTAATAACAAGAAACCAGACCCTAACTCTATTACACTAACAGATATGCTGTTTTGACCGGTTATATATTTCTTGTTTAGTACAGAAAATAATGCAGCTAAAAATGCAGAAATTAAACCCACTACTATGGCCATATAAAAAGTGTCACCAACGCCGCTCAAAAAGTAAATGCCAACAATTACCAGTAAGCCTAAAAATAATTCGACCCATTGAAACTTAGATTTTGTGATAAGAGGTTCTAGTACTGAGGTAAACAGAGAAGTAGTGGCAAGACAAGCGAGGGTTACAGATGCATTATTTCCAATTTTTATACTACCATAAAATGCAAGCCAATGCAAACAAACTAAAATACCAATGCCCGCAAAACGCAGTACATTGATTCGCTTAATGTTTAGAATACCTTTAAGTACTCCTGGTATAAAAACCAAACCCAAAATAGCAATCCACAGCCTATTCCATACCAAGGCAGTTTGCTCTAGCGTTATAAGTTTACCTAAAATTGCAGTTACTCCAAAGAGAAGTACCGCAATATGTAATTGTAGGTACGCTTTTTGTTTAGTTTTATTTGTTGCTGACACGCTGGGCAATAATAGTTTAAAAAATAAAAGAGATAAATGAAAATTAGAAGTTTAAAGCAAGCCATAACACTTGCTAAATCATTATGGAACAATAAAGACGAAGTAAAAGATATTTTTAATGAAACAGGAAAGAAAGCATATGATCATAAAACCGAAATGAAAACCGGTTTATTTGCTGATGTACAAATACTCAGAGAAATGGTAAATTCCTATTTAAGCGGTGACTATAAGTTTAGTAAAAGAACTATAGTGTATTTAGTAGCGGGTTTATTGTATTTTTTAAGTCCTTTTGATTTAGTTCCTGATTTTATCTTAGGTCTTGGTTTTGTAGACGATGCAGCCGTGTTAGCTATGGTAGTGAAACGATTAAAAACCGAAATTGATAAATACAGGAAAGATAAAACAGCTAGGGATACGCAAACCATAATTATAGAATAACTAAATTTGAAATTAAAAATGAAACTACTTTTTGTCGGGTTAATTATTAGCTCCGCGTTTTTGTCTTTTTCAACACAAGAACCTACCACTTCAAATACTAAATTGATTGAAGGTATGTATAAGGGAATTTATAAAACGAATGCAATGCCTTCTTCTATAAACGATTATCGCATTTCAGTAATTGCAATAGACGATTCCATAATTGAAATATCGCCCTTAATTCCAAATCAAACAATAAGTTTTAGAGTTATTGTGGAGCCGGCTAATGACGAAATAGATTCTCGTGGAAACCCAGTAATGCTAAATTTTAAATCGCCCACTGCTAATTTCGATCGTAAAGGATATTTTTATCCTGCCTCTGGAATCCTTCATTATTCATTTCAAGGAGCAATTACTGACAAATCAAACTTTGAAATATTTACCGGAGAAAAAGAATAAAATAAAAAATGCTGAACAAAACGTTTGATAAGGATGGAAATCCAATAAGCCCTGTATTGCCAGAAAATGTAAAAAATTATTTGATTGACATAGATGGCACTATTACAGAAGATGTGCCTAATGAACAACCAGAAAGAATGGCAACTTGCGAGCCGTTTCCTGATGCTCTGGAAACCTTAAACAAGTGGTACGATAAAGGTCATATCATAACTTTCTTTACATCTAGAACGCTAGAGCACAAGGAAGTAACGGAGACCTGGTTAAATAAGCACGGGTTTAAGTACCATGGGGTAATTTATGGTAAACCACGCGGTGGAAACTACCATTGGATAGATAATCATATAGTGCGTGCTACCAAGTATAAGGGTAAGTTTACGGAGTTAACCACCAAATTGAAAAAAGTGGAACTTTTTGAAGAATAATTAAGTTATTTACAAGGCAAATTTTGGATTTGCCTTCCTTATTTTTTAGTAGTATTTAGTGTAAGCTTTACGCTAACGTCATCACCCATAACAAAACTGCTTTCTCCAACACCAAAATCGAGTCTGTTAATAGTAAAAGAACCTTTAAAAGTGCCTTTGCCATTGGATTCAGTAAATGTAAAGGGTACAGAAATCATTTTTGTTTTTCCCTTAATCGTCAAATTAAATTTTCCAATATAGCTGTCTCCAGAGCTTTTTGTAAACGAGGTGGAGCTCATTTCTATCTTAGGAAATTTAGCTGCATTAAAATATTCTTCTTTAAGTAAATGTTCATCTCTTGCCCCAATGCCTGTTTTTGTTGTACTTACTTTTACAGATGCAGCAATGTTGGATGCTTCCAAATCGGCGGGGTTAAAGTCAACAGTAGCAGCCAAACCTGATAAGCTTCCATCTACGGTTAATCCGGTGTTTTTAATATAAAATTTTACGGAAGCAGTCGTCGGAGACCAACTCATGGCAATGGCTGCCGCTCCCGATAAAAGGAGAGCTAAAATTAAATGTATTTTTTTCATAAGTTTATTTGTTAAACGGTTTGTAGTTTATGGAAATAAGCCCGAGCAAAGTTTTATGTCTGAACCTATCATTATTTTGGTTTATGGTGATGGGATTGGTAGTAGTATATTCGGTGAATAAGAAAGTAAAACCTGCATTTATTGCCAACCGCTTATTTACATTATACGTTACATAAAGTTCGCTGTTTAACATACCAATATCGTTATCGCTTATTAATAGTAAGTTGCCTTTTGTTGGAGATGCATTTTCTCCTACTACAGTTAAATTATTACCATCTAGCGAGTTAATCACTCCTGAGGTTTCTTTCCCAAATGCTAATCCAGCTGCATCAATATTAAATCCAATTCCCCATTTCTCTGTAAAATCGTATTCGAGGTATATAGTTGCGTTTAAAGAATTATGTTGAGCCGAGCCCACCAAAAAAGTATCTAAATTCTCAATTATGTTTTCGCTAAAGAATACACCTGGCCCAGTTTTTCCGCTAGTTAACTCTGCCGGGGCAGTTATATACTCTTTGTCAGTTCCAGTGTACAAGTTAAAACGAAGTCCATAGCCTACTTTAAATTTAGAATCGGGTTTTACACTGTGTATCTGTTTCCAAGATAGAGCCACATTAAATTCCTGAGAGCCAGGAGAAAATGCAAGGCCAAAATCACTATTTGTTTTAAAATTAGATTGTCCCAAGGATGAGATACTTGTAATAAGTAATGCAGTTAGTAATAGGTTTTTTATTTTCATTGTTTTTATAATTTTTGTTAAAAAGCTTCGGCAAATACAATATACATTCCATAGGAATCTGCCGTTTTGCCGATGTCAAATCGAATATTGGCAGGAGAATCCTTAGTAATCTTAAATCGCATTCCTAAACCATAGTTATAATGAAAACGATTAAAACTAAAGTCCCTTACATTTTCATAAACCTGGCCAAAACCACCAAAGGCAGCAAATCCTATTCGCCAAAAGGCGTGTTTGCGTATTTCGGTTTGCAACGCAGTCATATTATTGTCTCTAAATCGGCCAGCATAATAGCCACGCATGTATCGTGCTCCACCCAAGTAGGGCATCATTCTAAATGGAGTGTGTCCAATGTTATTTACACAATAAAATGCTGAATTAGAAACAAAGTTGTACTTAAAAGTTTTGTAGTATCTTACATCTAAGTTGTTGGATAAAAAGCCTTTAGTTTCATGAGAATGATCAAAATATTGTGAAGTTGTGTTTTTAAAAAACCAACCATCTTCAGGGCATAGCATATTGTTTCTTTTGTCAATCATCAAAGTAAATCCTATGCCTGTAGTAGCATAACCCATATCGTCAATCGCTATACCGTTTTGTACTATGGTATGGTCGCTGCTTAGCAATGTTTGATGATGAAGGGTAAATCCTGCATAGTAGCTATTTTTTAGCTTTTTTAATCCGTTTAGCTTAATGTCTGCATAGCTAATATTTATGAGCGTTCCATCATCAACATTGTTTTTGTTGCCTATACCAAAATAGAATTCCGGGAATTTGCTTATGTCATGTGAACCTGTTAAGAAATAGCGATTCTTTTTAGTGTAAATCGCAAAGTCTCCTTGAAACGAAATTTGTTTTCTAAACGTAAAATCTAGAAAAAGTTGTGCATTAGATTCATGGGTGTTTGTGTCTTGTGGGGTATAAAATCCAAGAAACGTGGCTCCCAATCCCCAGCTGGTTTCTGGTGTGTAAAATGCGGAGGGAAGTGCTTGTAGTTTATAGTGTTTTATGCTGTCTTGTGCGTAGCAGATAACAGCTAAAACAGAAAGTATTGCGGATATTAAGCTTCTAGTTTTCAATACGCTAAAGTTTATTAAACGCAGAGTAAATCAATTCCTTACAAAAATATCACCTTGCATAGAAGAAACTACGCTTCTTTTTAAATAGGGAACTGCATTTAGGGTTTTTAAAACTAAGTGGTGCGTTGTTGGATTCAACATTATAGCGTTAAGTGTTCTAGCAAACCGAACCCTGCTTCCAAATATTTTATCCCACTGTTTATTGTACTCTTTTAATAGCGAGTTAGAGTCTATGTCAGCAAGTATTAGGCTTGCTAAAATATTCGCACCTCTTGCTGCTATACTCATTCCATTACCGCTTAATGGACTAATTGAGCCTGCTGCATCGCCCGCGAATAATATTCCATTAGCGGCTATTTTGTTTTTTATAAACTGTACATTGCTAATTACCAGCGGCTTACTCCACACGAACTCTGCTGTTTCAAAAATTGTTTTAAGGTTTATGTTTTTACAAAGGACCTCGCGTTCTAGTTGTTCAATTTTGTTGTTTTGTTTTTTTAGCATTTCGGCATCTGCCAAATAACATAAGCAGTAGGTGTTGTCTTCAATTTTACTCATTCCACAATATCCTCCCTCAAAACTATGCAGTGAAATTTGGTCTTCGTTAAAATTGCCTTTTATATGATATTTAATACCAATAAATTTTTTATTGGTTCTTGGTTTATAATCTTCTGTATAGTTAGGGCTGTATTTTCCGTGGCTGCCAATTATCAAATCTGCATTTACATTACCATTTTTAGTTGTTATTAGGCCATTTTCTGCTTTAGTAACTTTGGTGCCCTCATAAACTACTACCCCGCTATTTTTAGCAAGTTGAAGTAATTCGTAGTCTAGTTTGTACCTACTTATACCAAATCCACCCATTTTTAGCGAGGTTGCGGTAGCTTCACCTTTTTGAGAAGTAAGTTTTAGTTTCTTAATTATGGGTAAATTCCAATCTTGCAGCGGCAAACCAAGTTGTTGAAAAAAGGCATAGGATTCTAAAGACACAAATTCACCACAAACCCGATGTGCTGGGTACTTTGTTTTTTCAAAAAGAACTACTTTTTTGCCTCCTTGAGCTAGTAATATTGCTAAACAACTACCCGAAATTCCAGCTCCTATTATCCCAATGTCGTATTTATCCATTTACAATAATTAAATGTCTAAAAGCCCACTTCCATTTTACAGTGTATTTTTTTGCTCCTGCTTGCTCCAGCAAATTTATCCACTCTTTTTTCTTAAAACCACGCAACACACTTAGTGGTGCGTCGTTTTTTACCAGGTATGATTTTGAGAATATAGAAGTAAGTAGTTTGATGCTGTAGTATGCGAAAAAATTTCTATGCAAATCATTGATAACTAACGTTGATTTTGATTTAATTGCAAATTGAATAAGTTCTATAATCTGGGAATTTGAAAGATGATGAGTAAATAGACATGCGTGAATTATGTCTACATTATCTACGTGATCCAATATGTTTCGATAGTCATCTTGTATAAATTCAAGTTCTTGTGGTAGATGACTCTTTGCGTAAGCCGTACATTCTGGTTTTAAATCGACACCTATTAGTCTGCAATTTATTTTTCTAAGCTCCGAAAGTTTGTACATTTCGTTCAGCATATCACCACCGCCCGATCCAATATCTATTAACGTTTTCTTCTCTAATTTGAGTTGTTTTAATGCTTTAATAGAAATGGCGTAACCACCTAGAAATTGGTTGATTATATGTAGCTCCTTTAAGTTTGTAATGAGTGCTTTTTCGGGCACGTCTCCATCCAGTAGTTCTTGTTTATTTGACCGATGTTTAAACATATTCCAATAACATGCTTTCTAATGTTAATCCAGGTCCAAAGGCACAACCCACTATTTCTTTATTCTTATTTTGAGGGTTAGATAACATTTCTTTAAGTACAAATAAAATAGTTGCTGACGACATGTTTCCGTACGTTTTTAGAATTTTAAATGAGTGCTCAACTTGCTCTTTATCAAGACTTAGTAACTTTTGAATTCCTGAAACAATTTGTTTGCCACCTGGATGAATGGCCCAATTTACTTCAGATGGTATTTTATTAAAAAGACTTTTTAGTGCTAGTGAATTTTGTATTTGGCTGGGAACTGCCGCAGATAGCGTCATTAAGAAGCCGGTGTCTGATATTTTCCAACTCATATCATTTTTGGTTTTTGGGATTATACGAGATTCAAAATCAACAAGTTGTAATTTAGCGTCTGATTTATCCGAACTTATTATTACGGAAGCTGATCCATCAGCAAATAAGGAATTGGATAGTAGGTAATCATCGCTACTGGCGGCTTGAAAATGTAACGTGCAGAGCTCGACTGACACAAGTAACACTGTTCTATTTGGTTTTGAACAAATTTCTTGGGCTAGTCTTAATCCCGTTATAGCCGCATAGCAACCCATAAAATTTATATTGTATCTACGAATTGAAGCATTTAAACCAAGTTCGTTGATTAAATCTATTTCTACACCCGGTGCTTGCATGCCCGTGCACGAAATAGTAATTATGTCAGTTATTTTTTGTTTGCTTGCTTCAAAAGCAGGATTAGCTAAAATGGCCTGTTTAGCAAGGTTTACAGCGTGCTTGTGATACATATTTAGCTTTTCATAAATACTAAGCGTGGTTAGCTCGAAAAGGTTCGTATCTACACAATGTCGTTTACTTATTGCACTGCGATTTACCAGAAAATTTAGCTTTCTGCGTGTTTTAGCGTCGTCAATCAGAGGTTCATATTTGGCATAGAATTCATCTTGTGTAAGAGAATTGTTGGGAACGGCTGTGCCTATGTTTAAAATGAATGCCACTTGTTATTTAGATATAACCAAATAGACGAAAAATAGATTTAGAATGGTCGCAGCTATTACATTCATTCTCATGGTGTTCTGGTAGTTTGCATTTTCGTTATTTTTCCAAACAAGGTTGGCCCAGTAAACAAAGTAGAGTATGATAGGTAATTGTGCTACAATTAATACGTAGAACGAGTTAAGATTTATGTCCTTAAAATGTAAGTAGTAAAAAATGGTAGCTATGCTAAACATTAAGCCTGAAAAAATAAAGGTTCCGCGGTAACCCAATTTATAACTTAGTGTGGTTACGCCATCGTTTAGGTCGCTTTTATGCTGGTATATCTGAGTAAGCGGGTAGATAGCTCCAATTTGAAAGGAGCAAGCCATTTTTGCCCAAATATAGTGATGTGAAAATAAGTCAGGAGGAAATGGCCCTATGCAACTTACCCTAGTTATAATGCCGTTCATAGCCAAATGAAAAGTAAAGGCTCCTTGAAAAACGAAAATGATTAAGAACCCAAGAAGTGGATATTGTTTTAAACGAATTTTTCTGTAACTATACAATCGAGATACAAGTATGTATATCAAGACCAAAAATGTAAAAGGAATATTTATACTTAAACTAACAAGCAACGCAGCGGCATCGAGCATATTTGCCAACCAAAGCATTTTTACATTAGTAGGTGGAGGGTTTTTTAAACCGCCAACACTACCAGTATCTCTATCATAATAACTATTAAAAACATTACTTGCCGGATATACCAAAAGGTGAAGGATAATAAAGGTAACAAGCACACCTAAGGTAGGTGGATAAAAGGTTTGACCGTAAAGAGTAATGGACGTTTGAGACAATGCAAAAAGAAATACAGGCATCAGAAGCAAAGAAAAATGCAATCTGAGGTGTTTTATGGCATCTTTCCAATCTTGGTTCATAAATTATTTTTTTGATAAAATAAGTTTTTTGAAATTCTTATTTGCCATAGTGTAACCCAACCTTGGCCCACTGGTTCTCCATCCATCTTAGTATTTATTTCAGCCCCATTTACAAAAGCAGTTCCCAGTTCCCATCCTTTTTTTAGTTTAAATAGATAGCCTAACTCAAAAGTGGGTTGTAATACTGTAATTTTTGTTTCCCCCTTTTGTATTAGTTCAGATGAATCTTGCCAAGAAACCGTAATAAACCATAAATCTGCTCTTGTACCCAAGTATATACCATTGCATTCTGTGTTAAAATAGTACCGATATCCAAGAGAACCACCAAAACCGTTGCCTTGTTCATTGTCGTTTAGTCCGCTAAAATCTTTTCTTCTGGTAATATTTGCAGCGAGTCTCGTATTATATGAATGATGATTTTGCTTAGGTGAATATTCTGCTTGAAAGCCTATAAGATGTCCGGCCGGATAAAAGTTGTATTCTGGGCCTAGTAATAGCTTTGCGTTTTGGCTAAAACAAAAAAAAGGTAAAAGCAAGATATAAGCTAATAAAGCATTTCGCATCTGTTTCAAATGTACAAAAAAAAGTCCCGCACGGTGGCGAGACTATTTTTTTGTTTCTTTTATTTATGATCGGATTACCAATCATCATCATCAATAAACGGTACTATTTCACAAGATTGTTTCAATCCGTCAATTAGTTTGTTCATTTGATTATTGGTTGCCATCAATATTTTATCATTGTTTCTAGTGTTTTGTTTTGCAGTCATATAATACTCCATATATGTTCTTACAGCCGCTTTTCCTCCAGATTTGTCAGGAGTTACGTGCACAAAATTGTCGAACTTATATCGGTATCTTTCGTCTTTAAAACGTAATTCCATATCAAACTGAATTACACCTGCAGTTGTTCTTGAGTATTCGTTAATCTCTACGACTAAAGGCATAACTACAATAGCTTTTATGGTTTGACCTTCTCTACCTTTAGGGTCTTGTCCTGCGGCCTCAATCATTTTTTTGGCTTCTTTTTCGCCAAATTGAAGTTGCATCCATTTTAATGCTCGTGCATATAACGAATCGGAAGTGGTATAATTATCTCCTAAATATTCGTCAGGCAAAATAACTTCTACTATTTCCACATAGGTTACTAATTCAGCGGCAGAGTCAAATGGCATGCCTGTAAAGCGTTCATAAGGTTTAGATTCAACCGTTGGTCTTGCAGTACGCACGTAATCTTGTCCTCCAGAGCTGTAGTCAAAACCACTTTGGTCCCAACTTCCACCTCCCCAGTCATCAACGGATGTAGAATCACCCATGGTGCCGGAGCCGGAGCCGGGGTCATAGTCATAGTCAGTTGTAGTTCCCCCCGAGTTATCCCACGAGTCTCCAGAGTTGTCCCAACTATCGCCAGAATTGTCCCACGTCTGTGCAGAAGCAACATAGCCAATTAGACACAAAGAAAAGAATGTAAGAAATGTCTTTTTCATATTTTAAATTATTCAAAAAGCTTGCCAGTTTTTAATCGCTTTTCAAAATGGTATACGAAAATAAGATAAAATTACTTTTAAACAAGATATTCTTAGTTTGTGTCTGTCTTAAAAAAATGAATTTTGATATTCGTACTAAAAGTTATCTATTTGCTCAAAATATGAAAATGCTTGCAAAATCAATAATTGTAGCCTCGTTATTTGCTTTTTTAGTTTCATGCAATGGCTCAAAAAAATCTGAAATAAATAGTAGAAATCTTGGTGGTCCAGACCTCCATTCGTTCTCTAATTACGATAAAGTATTGCTTACTCATTTAAGTTTAGATTTATCGGTAGACTTTAAAAGCAAGATAATTAGTGGGACTGCGAAGCTTGATATAGACAATAAAACGCAATCCGAAAAATTAATTTTAGATAGTCGAAAACTGACTATTGAAAAGGTGCTGTTAGACAATGGCACTCAAACTAAATTTACTTTAGGGGAAAGTATAGAACCTTTTGGTCAGCCATTAGTGATAGACATTGAAAAAAACACTAAATCTGTTACCGTTTTTTATAAGACTAGCCCTGACGCTGATGCGTTACAGTGGCTGTCTGCAGAGCAAACGCTTGGAAAGAAATATCCATTTTTATTCAGTCAATCTCAAGCAATACTTGCCAGAACTTGGGTGCCTTGCCAAGATGCTCCTGGAGTAAAGTTTACATACGATGCTACTATAAAAACAAGCAATGATTTATTGGCATTGATGAGTGCTGAGAATGGAACAACAAAAACGGTTGATGGGGTATATGAATTTAAAATGACACAACCTATTAGTTCATATCTTTTGGCTTTGGTGGTTGGAGATTTAGAATTTGCATCAACAGGTAGAAATTCAGGGGTTTATGCCGAACCAGAAATGCTAGAAAAATCGGTTTGGGAATTAGAAAGCATGCAAAGTATGATAGACAGTGCTGAGCAATTATACGGTGACTACGCTTGGGGTAGATACGACGTGGTAATATTACCTCCGAGCTTTCCATTTGGTGGCATGGAGAACCCCCGTTTAACTTTTGCGACACCTACTATTATAGCAGGAGATAGAAGTTTGGTAGCTTTGGTAGCTCATGAACTTGCACATAGTTGGAGCGGAAATTTAGTAACAAATGAGACTTGGAACGACTTTTGGCTCAATGAAGGCTTTACAGTTTACTTTGAGCAACGAATAATGGAAAAAGTGTATGGTAAAAAGTACGCTGAAATGCTCACTAAGTTGGGAATGGGAGATTTAGAGCGAACAATTGTCTCTCTAAACGAAGAAGGATCAGCGGAAGACACAAAGTTGTTTTTAAACTTAGAAGGTAGAGACCCCGATGATGGACTTACGGATGTTGCTTATGAAAAAGGAAGATTTTTCTTACAAGCTATAGAAATTGAAGTAGGAAGAGAACGTTTTGATGCTTTTCTAAAGAAGTATTTTGCTGAAAATGCATTTAAACCAATGACAACAGAAAGATTTATAACTTATTTAAAGACAAACCTGCTAACCAATCCTAAAGAACTTGAGAATGTAAAAATAGAAGAATGGGTATATGGAGCGGGTTTGCCAAGCAATACTCCTCCAATTTATTCAACAGAATTAGATCGGGTAGAAGTAGAAATTTCTCAGTTTAGCAGCGGTAGAAAAAAAGCAAACGAAATTGATGCAGAAGGTTATACCACTCATCATTGGTTATATTTTTTGCGGGGTTTAAAAAACATGGACTCGCTAAAAATGAAGGATTTGGATGCTGAATTTAATTTAACCCAAACGGGTAATTCCGAAATAGCATGCGACTGGTTTAAATTAGCTATTCAAACAAATTACAAAGCTGCTTATCCAGAAATGGATACATTTTTATGTTCCGTTGGTCGAAGAAAATTTTTGCAACCTTTATATGAATTGTTAGCTAAAACACCAGAAAATAAAACATGGGCTAAAGAGGTTTATTCTCGTGCTAGACCCGGTTATCACTCCGTTAGCTATAACACTATTGATACAATCTTCAAATAGTTTGTTACTTTTTACATTAACTTCGTCATAACTTTCGTAAACCAATTATAAACAATGAAAAGATTAACAAAAATTGGGTTTTTAGCTTTAGTAGGCATTATGATGTTCGCTACTGCTTGTAAAAAAAGCCCGTCAACAAAACTTTACAACACTTGGAGCTTAGTATCTGTAGAAATGCCGGAAGCTGATAGTGTTACTTTGGCTCAAATGCAAAATTCAGGTATTGAGTACACATTCTCTAAAAACGGAAAGTACAACTACTCAATGGGAGAAACTAAAGGAGAAGGAACTTTCGAAATTAACAAAGAAGGTACTTCTATGACAACTACAGAGGATGGTACAACTGATATGTACACTGTAAATCTTAGTGAAACTGATTTGCAGTTAACGAAAGGTAATGAAATAATGAAATTCACTGTTAAGAAATAAGAAAATGGGATTATTTGACGCATTCAAAAAGAAAGTAGAAGAAAAATCAGAGGTGGTAAACCCTTTGTTTAGTTACTTAAAAGATGCCAACTTAGGCATAGATAATTTACAAGTATCGTCTGATGCTAGTGGAACAGTTACTGTAACCGGAACGGCTGCAGATGGCGAAATGAAAGAAAGAGTAAATGCATTATTAGCTGCAAGAGGTGTTACTGCGGTTGCAAATAATGTTGCAATTGCAGATCTATCTCATTTAGGTATTAAATTTAAAGTGGCAACAAAGTCTAGCAACTTAAATTGCAGACAAGAGCCAAATACTGATGCTACTATTGTAGGTAAATTTCAAAAAGATGCTATTGTAACTCTTGTGCAGAAATACAATGCTACTTGGCACGTTGTTAAAAACGACGAAATTGAAGGATATTGCCATACAGACTATTTAGAGCAAGTGCAAAACACTTAGTCTAATATAAATTAAACATCTTAAAAAGGCACGCTAATGCGTGCCTTTTTTTTAACTAATTATTATAATGAAATATGTTTTAAACTTTTTCCTTTTGTTAGCTATTTTTGGTTGTAAATCAACTATTTATGGCACCTGGCAACTTCAAAAAGTGCAAATGGAAAATTTGGATTCTGCAACAACTAATCTACTGATAGACCGTGGAGTTTTTTACCGCTTTTATAGGAACGGTACATACACATATGCCATGGATGCAACGCATCAAGGTGAAGGTGTTTTTGAGATTTTAGGCACAAAGGAGTCCAATCAGCTCAAAACAATAGAAAATGAAATTTCTGATAGTTGCAATTTTGAAGTGAGTAAAACCGAGCTATTGCTTATAGATTCGGGAGAAATAATGCAGTTTAAAAGAATAAAAAAGCAGAAATGGAAATTTCCGTTTCGTTTATATAAAAATCAACTTATTTTTGCACTCCTTTTTTACGAAAGGATAATAAATCTAACCGGGCCTATAGCTCAGCTGGTTAGAGCACCTGACTCATAATCAGGTGGTCCCTGGTTCGAGTCCAGGTGGGCCCACAATAGAAAAGGAGTTGATTTTTCAACTCCTTTTCTATTTTAAATATCTTAATACAGCGTTTTATGCCCACTTTGCTCATTTAACCAATATCTAATTTTTCTAAACTATTTTATCTGCTTATTTTCGAAACACCAAAAGAATGGCAAAGTTTCCAGATAAATTTCAATCTATTTTCGAAACCGCAATCGACGGAGTTATCGTAATAAACAAGCGAGGAATAATAGAAGATGCAAATCTTGCTTCAGTATTATTGTTCGGATATACAAAAGAAGAAATGATAGGGAATAATGTATCCATGCTTATGGCAGAGCCTCATCACTCAGCCCACGACTCTTATCTTCACGCGTATCAAAAAACCAAAAAACCAAAAATTATAGGAATTGGAAGAGAGGTAGAAGGTAAAAAGAAAGATGGCGTTATGTTTCCTTTTAGGTTGGCGGTAAGTGAATTTCAATCAGAAAATGAAACTTATTATACGGGCATTGTGCACGACCTTACACTTGAAAAAGAAAACGAAAAAGCTATAAAAGGATATGCCGAGAAGTTAGAACAGCGTGTAACAGAGCGTACGGCATTGCTGCAAAGCGAAATAGAACTTAAGGAGTTAGCAGAAAGAGCCTTACTCGAAAGCCAGAAACTTTACGAGGCTATTGCAGTAAACTTTCCAAATGGAACAATTGCGGTGTTAGACACCGAATTAAATATTGTTTTTATTGAAGGAAGCGAATTGAAAAAACTAGGCTTTGGAACAAGAAATATGGTTGGCAGGAACTATATATCTCTATTACCCGATGAGGTAAAAGAAGTAGTAGATATACACATTGCTTCTGTATTTCAAGGGACAGGCGAAATATTTGAGTTTTCGAATCAAAATCAGAAGTATAGGGCACGCTGTGTTCCTTTATACAATGCTGATAACATTATAGATCAGGTGCTTCTGGTAGAGAATAACATAACCAAGGAGAAACAAGCAGAGGATGAAATCTACAATGCTCTGAATAAAGAAAAACAACTTAACGAGTTAAAAACAAAATTTGTTTCTATGGCCTCGCATGAGTTTAGAACGCCATTAAGCAGTATTTTAACATCAGCTGGGTTAATAGAGAAATATCCATTAGAAAATCAACAGGTAAATAGACTTAAGCACATACAAAAAATAAAAAAGAATGTGCACAATCTAAATATGATTTTAAATGACTTCCTTTCCTTAGAAAAAATTGAAGGCGGTTATGTAAAAAACAATCCTGAAACAATAAATGTAGCGGAGTTTTTAGCAGAAATTATGGAAGAGACCTCTACCATAATGAAACCTAATCAAGAATTAGTTCTGGAGTTAATACACGAGATAAAAGAAATTGAGATAGATCAGTTTTTATTAAGAAATATGCTTACCAACTTTATTTCCAATGCAGTAAAGTATAGTTCCAATAATATCATCATACAGACAAATCAAATAAATAAGGTACTAACTATCTCAGTAATAGACGAAGGAATAGGAATTTCAGAAGAAGATCAAAAAAGTTTATTCAACCGTTTTTATAGGGCAAGTAACTCAGGAAATATACAAGGAACAGGGTTAGGATTAAATATTGTAAGGAGATATGCTAATATAATGAACGCAGAAATTAAATTTGAGAGCAAATTAAATGTTGGTAGTAAGTTTATAATCGAAATAAAATTGTGAAAAAAATACTCGTAATAGAAGACAATCAAGACATTAGGGAGAACATAGTTGAGCTATTAGAGCTCTCTGGTTACGACGTTGTAGAAGCTGAGAACGGAAAAATTGGGGCAAAAATGGCATTAGATGTACTGCCCGATTTAATTTTATGCGATATTATGATGCCTGAGCTAGATGGGTATGGAGTTTTGCATATTTTAAGCAAGCATGACGAAACACTGCATATTCCATTTATTTTTTTAACAGCAAAAGCGGACAAAGTAGATGTGCGAAAAGGAATGACCTTAGGTGCAGATGATTATATTACTAAACCATTTGATGAAACCGACCTGTTAAGTGCCATTGATAATCGATTAAAAAAATCTACAATCAGTACACAGCATGTAATAGAAAAGAAAGAATTTTCAGAAATTTTTGAGCATAAACTAGTTAAACACTTTCAGGCAAAAGATATAGTTTACCGCGAAGGAGATACCCCTTCTTTTATGTACTTTATTAAATCTGGTAAGGTAAAAATTCAGAAAATGAATAAAGATGGAAAAGAGGTTGTTTTTGAGTTGTGTAAAGAAGGCGATTTTTTTGGGTATTGGAGTGTTATAAAGCACGGAGAGCAAGAAGATACAGCCGAGGTAATAGAGGATGCTGAGGTATGGTTAATTCCCATTCAAGATTTTAGAAACCAAATTGATACGAATACAGAAGTTTCGGGTAAGTTTTTGAAATTGCTCTCGAATAACTTATTAGTTAAAGAGCACAAACTGTTAGAAATGGCCTATGATTCAGTAAGAAAAAGAATTGCAAATGCCTTAATTGAAATGTGCGATAAATATGGCGAAGAACATCAGTTACGAATGAAAATTCCACGAGAGCTAATAGCTTCTATGGCCGGCACCTCAGTAGAAACTGCTATACGAATGCTTTCGGAGTTTAAAAGCGATTCTCTAATCGAAATAAATGCTAGCGAAATTGTAATACTCGACTATAAAAAACTAAAAAATTCACCTTTCTGAAATAAATCATAACTTGGCCTAACATTCATCACCCTACGTAAGGCTAAAATACTCCAATCTTGTACTAGCGTTATAGATGGAGAAGCGTATTATAGATATTTCGACAGAGGATGATTTGGTTAAGAATTTTAATCAAGAGACGGGCCTTATTGTTGATATTAGGAGTATCAAAGATACCTCTGTGGAAGGTCTTGAAAACGCTGTAGCAGTGGATTTGATGTCGCAGTATTTTATGGAATTTTTTTATGATGTAAAAAAAGATATGCCAATATTGCTTTATTGCGACGATGGCTCCAGAAGTAAAATAGCAGGAAGAATATTATCTGAAATGGGTTACGAAAATCTTTTCTATTTAAAAAAGGGCATTAATCAATGGGAACGAAAAGTTTTTTAATATCGGTTGTAATTATTTTTACTTTGTTGGCATTTATAATTCCAAACAAACAAAGAAGCAAAACAACTCAAAAAGCACTAATTGCGTACGACTCTCTTACGCTAAAAAAATATAATGTATACATATGCGAAGGGCATTTTTTTGAGTGGTGTAATGAGCCAAGTGTTTGCCCTTATTGCAATGAAAAGCTAACTCCCATTAATCTATGGGATTATTATAAAAAACTCGAATGCGAAGATTGCAAGAAGTATTTCGAGGAAAATTACCGTACTTTTTCAAAGTCTGACGAAAGTCAGTAGAAATCCTTCAGGCCCTTTAGACCTTTTAATACAGATGAAAATCATATTTAAAGGTGATGTACAACACGTTGTAAGCCTTTGTTTAGCCCTAACTTTGAAATGAATAAATGAGAATAATTATGAGAACAATTATATGCCCTACGGATTTTTCTGATACTGCAAAAAATGCCAGCGTTTATGCTGCAAAACTAGCTGAAGATATTGGTGCTGAATTACGATTAGTGCATATAATGCATGTTCCAATTATTGACGTAAATAGTCCGATTGACGTGTTGGATAGTTTAATGGATGCACAAAGAGAAGCCACAAAAACCAAGTTAGAAACAGAACGAGAAAGGTTAAGTACTATAAGTGCTGCACACGTTAAAATTCAATCTGATTTTGGTTTGGCAGTAGACGGTATTTCAGAAATGGCCGAAAGTGTGGAGGCTTTTTTGACGGTAATGGGCACCAATGGAGAAACTGGCGTTATTGACAAAATATTGGGTACAGTTAGTAACGGTGTAGTAAAAAGAAATAAAATTGCAACCTTAGTTATTCCGCTAAATGTTGAATATCAAGGTTTAACGAAAGTTGTTTTTGCAAACGATCATAAAGAAGATATTGATAAACAATTGGAGTTTATTTTTAGCTTAAACGCAAAAAGAAAACCAAAAATAGATGTGGTTTCCGTGGCCGCAAATAAAGAAGAGCCCCATTATTTAGAGGAAGTTATTGCTGATGAAGGTGGAGTAAAACAAGTTTGTGTTTGGAGCGACGATATAAAACATGGATTAAACCAATATATGGAAAATAATCTAGGTCAGATATTAGCTGTAAAGCATCACCATCGAAGCTTTTTCGAAGAACTTTTCCATCGCAGCACTACAACAGGCTTACTTAGTAATGCTTCAGTACCAACCCTAGTTTTTAATTAAAAGAAGTTGAAAGTTATATAAAAAATAAAATGGACAATCAAAATTATATCAGTGAATTGCACAAGCAAAATGGGGAGTGGAAAAGCCTTTTAACGTTTGTTAGAGAGGAAATAGAAACATTTAAAAATAGACTGTCTGAGGTTGTTTCGAAAAATGATGATGTTGAAATATTAGCACCTGCAGAGCATTTTCAAAACCAGTTTATTAGACATAATGAAGTAATTGACGAGCTATTGCACGATATTAATGCAGATGAGCATAGGCTGGTTGTAAACGTAAAGGAAAATAACATTGCCGTTGAGCATAGAAAAGTAGACGTAAATGAAAATATAATTTCTAGAATGGAGACTTTTGAAAAAATCTATAATGATTTGAAAAAAGAGTACATGGAATATCTGACAAAAGTAATGTAGCATATCATGAATTTTAAGCTAAGTGTTAACGATACAACCAAGAGTGTAAAAGATTCCTTTAGAAAACACTTTAAAGGGTTGAAAATAGAATTTTTTATGCACGATCATAAAAGCAGAGAAGGTTCGCCAAAGGCTGATATGGTTACGGAGGATGTTCCATTAAAATTACTTTGTCCTGATTTTAAAGATACGCACGTTGTAGTTTCTACTAAAATGACAGTTGCTGAAGTTGAAGTTCTTTTTGAAGAGAAATTAGGGTTGCACATTCAGCTTTTTAGAAAAACTGGGATTAACTGGATAGAAACCACTAGAACCGATCATTATACGTTAGAAAAGCAACAAGAAATTTTTCGCGAAACGCAACACATTTAGATTTTTTATTATGAAGATTCTGTTACCGACTGATTTTTCGAGCAATTCTTACCAAGCTATTCAATATGCTTATACTCATTTTGATAAAAGTAAGGTAAGTGTACAGCTTTTGCACGTTATTAAGGAACCTCATTCCACCTCAAATGTATTGCTTAGGTTAGACGACATAATGATGAAAGATGCCAAAAAAGAAATGACTGAGTTGCTAGATAAGCTTGAGCAAGAATTTGGAAGCAGACCAACTTTTTCAATTCATTATGGTCATCTTAAAAATTGGGTGGAACAAATGAGTAAGTCCATGAAAATAGACCTAATTGTGATGGGTACAAAGGGCGAAAACGACATTGCCTCAAAAATTATGGGTTCTGTTACGGAGTCAATTATAAGAACTTCAAAAACTCCGACTTTAGCTATTCCAAATTCTAATGTAAACACAGAAATTAGAGAATTTTTGCTCGCAACCAATAGAAAAGAAATAGAAAATGACACGTTTTTTCATGATTTGTTGAGTAATTTAAAACTAAATGTTCCACATATAAACGTGCTAACGGTTTTAACAAATGAAGTAAGTGGAGTGCCCAAAAGTATACCACTTAGGGGCCTACAAGTTGGCGTTAAAACAATAGAAAACAAGTCTGTAGTTGACGGCATAAATGCTTACTTAGAAAATAATAAAGTGGATATTTTAGCACTCTATCATAGTCGAAATTCTAGGCTAGATTATCTTTTTAATAGGAGCATTACCAAAACTATTTGCGGTAAAATACAAGTTCCGTTGTTGGTAATTCCAATTGCTAGTTAAATATCATAAAAAGTTCTGACTTAGCTCAAAAATGGATAGCATCAACATGTCGATATTTGACCAGTATTTTTTTTAATTGCAAAAATCACCATACATAACTCAGAACTGCAGCTATTGCGGAACGGATTGCGACAGCAGTTTGGTAAGTTTAAACAATAAAGTGTACTGCTGCTACGGTTGTGCAACTTTGGATGATGTAGTTAATAAAATAAAAAATTCAGCATCAGATGTGAGTCTGAGATATAAGCAATTCGACTTATCCGAAAACTTTGACAAACTAGTTGATTATCAAAATGAAACTATCTACAGAATTAGTATATCGCTTCCGGCTATTCACTGCTCTTCTTGTATTGAACTTTTGGAAGATTTACCAAGTTTCAAAAAGGGCATTCTAAATGCAAGAGTAAATTTCGAGCAACAACGATGTACCATTACGGCGAATAAGAGCATTCCACTTTCTTATATAGCACAATTATTAGATGATATTGGCTATCCACCACAAATAAGCATTAGCGAAAAGTTGAAAGAACAAGATCGGGAGGCCAATAGAAGCAATTTACTAAAATTGGCTGTTGCTGGGTTTTGTTTTGGCAACATAATGCTTTTCAGTTTTCCGCATTACTTTGGTTTAGACGTGGTGAACGACAAGTTTTTTTCTAAACTGTTTAGTGGATTATCTATTGCATTAAGCTTACCAACTTTGCTGTATTCTGGCAGAGAGTACTTTGTATCTGCATACAAATCGTTAGCTGCAGGAAAATCTCACTTAAACATACCCATAAGTATAGGTTTATTATCTCTTTTTGGATGGAGTTTATACGAAATATTTAGCGGTGAAGGAATTGGGTATTTAGACTCTTTAGCAGGACTTATTTTCTTTCTGTTAATTGGAAAATGGTTTCAACACAAAGTATATCATCAGGTTTCTTACCAACGAAATGTGCAAGATTTTATACCACTTGTGGTGCGTAAAATAGTAGACAATGATTTTGCTTGGGAGCGAATAGACGAGTTAACCAAAGGAGATCGAATTGCCGTTAAAAATGGAGAAATTATTCCTGTTAATGGCGTATTAGTTAGTGGTAATGGATATATAGACTATTCTTTTATTACCGGAGAAAGTATACCAGAAAGAACAGAAATTAACCAAAATGTATTTGCTGGTGGTAGCCAGCAAAGTGGCGAAATAGAAATAGAACTTAGTGAAAAGCCAAGTATAGATAAGCTTTGGGAAACTTGGAATACTAATTCGGAGGCTAAAGAGTTTGTTTCTCGCTGGACGGATAATATTAGCAAATATTTTACTGTTGCCGTAATTTCCATTGCGGTTTTTGCAGCTATTGCTTGGTTTTATATAGACCCTACAAAAGTAGCGTTTGTGTTTAGTGCAGTGCTAATAGTTGCTTGTCCTTGTGCATTGGCACTTAGTACTCCGTTTACCTATGGAAATATTTTAAGGGTGTTTTCAGAAAATTTATTTTTTGTAAAAAATGCAAATGCTATAGGAACATTGGCAGAAGTAAAACACTTAGTGTTTGATAAAACAGGTACCCTTACAGAGAAAAATTCTAATGCTATAAGTTACAAAGGCGAGGAGTTAACTTTAGATCAAAAAAGAGCCATTTATTCTTTAACAGCACAAAGCTCACATCCTCTTAGTCAAATAATTGCCAACCATTTTTCTAGATTGGAGCCTCTTGAGGTGTTAGATTTTAATGAAACCATTGGTGCGGGTGTTTCCGGTTTTGTTAATGGAGTTCGAATAAAATTAGGCTCAAGTGCTTGGTTAGTGGGCGAAACAAGGCAGGCGGATTCTTCTTCCGTTTATGTGTATTTGCAGAATAGAGTAATTGGCCATTTTCAGATTAGTGTTTCTTACCGAGTTGGTTTAAGTAATTTACTTAATAAACTTAGTTCAAAATATAAACTATCCATTTTAAGTGGTGATAATGACTCGTCAAAAAACGCATTGCAACAAATGTTTGGTGGGTTTTATAAATTGGCATTTAGCTTAAAGCCAAAATCTAAGGCAGAAGAAATTCACCTTTTGAAAAAAGAGGGTAAAGTAGCAATGATGGGAGATGGATTAAATGATAGTTCGGCAATACAAGCAGGCGATTTTGGCATTGCCATTACTGAGAATCTAAACGGATTTTATCCTGGAGCAGATGCAGTGTTGCTTTCGGAAAGTTTCTCGAAATTACCTCTATTTTTAGAGCTTTCAAATTACTCTAAGAAAGTGCTAAGAGTTAGCTTGTTGTTTTCTTTAAGCTATAATATTGCCGGTATTTTACTGGCCGTTTTAGGAATGTTAACACCTATTATTGCTGCTATACTAATGCCAATTAGCTCTATTTCGGTAGTATTATTGGTTACCATACTCATAAGACATAAAGCAAAAAAAATACAACTTATATGAAAGTAATAGCTCTTCTAATAACACTAAGCATAATAATAGCTGCAGGCTTTTTATATGCTTTTTATCGTGCGGTAAAATCAGGTCAGTTTGAAGACCTTGAATCACCTGCAATGAGAGTGTTAGATAAGAAACAACCTAAATCAGTAAATCAAAACTAATATGCAAAAAGAAACCTTTAATTATGACAATCGCATTGTCAAGAACTTTGCTTGGGCTACAGTAGTCTGGGGAATTGTTGGTATGCTTGTGGGTGTAATTATTGCTACGCAATTATTCGAACCCTATTTTAATTTTAACACCCGTTACATATCCTTTGGGAGATTGAGACCGTTGCACACCAACGCTATCATTTTTGCCTTTGTTGGAAATGCTATTTTTATGGGTGTTTATTACTCACTTCAACGGTTACTAAAGGCTCGTATGTTTAGCGATGCTTTAAGTAATATCCATTTCTGGGGGTGGCAATTAATTATTGTGTCGGCAGCTCTTACTTTACCTCTTGGTATCACTACATCAAAAGAGTACGCAGAGCTAGAATGGCCAATTGATATCGCTATTGCCCTTATTTGGGTGGTGTTCGGTACGAATATGATTGGTACCATTGTAAAACGTAGAGAAAGACATTTATATGTTGCTATATGGTTTTACTTAGCCACATTTATTACTGTTGCTATGTTACACATTGTAAACAGTTTCGAAATTCCGGTTTCATTATTTAAATCTTATTCTTGGTATGCAGGAGTACAAGATGCTCTTGTGCAATGGTGGTATGGTCACAATGCAGTCGCATTTTTCTTAACTACACCATTTTTAGGATTGATGTACTACTTTATGCCTAAAATGGCGAACAGACCGGTTTATTCGTATAAACTTTCTATCCTCCACTTTTGGTCGTTAATATTCTTATATATCTGGGCGGGTCCTCACCATTTACTTTATACAAGTTTACCCCATTGGGCACAAACACTAGGCGTAGCATTTAGTATTATGCTTATTGCACCAAGTTGGGGCGGTATGTTAAACGGATTGCTTACATTAAGAGGTGCTTGGGACAAAGTGCGAGACGATGCAATGCTTAAATTTATGGTTGTTGGACTTACTGCTTATGGTATGTCAACTTTTGAAGGGCCAATGCTTTCATTAAAAAATGTAAACGCTATTGCTCACTTTACCGATTGGATTGTTGCACACGTGCATATTGGAGCTTTAGGCTGGAATGGTCTATTAACCTTTGCTATGTTGTACTACATTATTCCACGTATTTATAAAACCAAAATCTACTCACAAAAAATGGTTTCTACCCATTTCTGGTTAGCTACTTTAGGTATTTTATTCTACGCAATACCAATGTATTTCTCTGGTTTTACACAAGGTTTAATGTGGAAAGAATTTACAGCAGATGGAATGCTTAGATATCCAAATTTCTTAGAAACAACCTTGCAAATTTTGCCAATGCACATGCTAAGAGCTTTTGGTGGGTTATTATACTTAACAGGTACTTGTCTTATGGCTTGGAACTTAATAAAAACTGCACGATCTGGTAGTTTAGCTCCAAATGAAGAAGCAGAAGCTTATCCATTAATGCCAGAAGAACCAGGAAAAGTAACCCACGCATATTGGCACCGTTGGATAGAAAAAAGACCTACTCAATTAATCGTTTTCTCGCTAATTGCGGTTGCTATTGGTGGTATTGTTGAGTTTGTTCCATCTTTCTTAGTAGAAAGTAATGTACAAACCATACCGAGTGTAACACCTTACACTCCGTTAGAATTAGAAGGAAGAGATATTTATATAAGAGAAGGGTGTAACAACTGTCACTCTCAGCAAGTTCGTCCGTTCCGTTCAGAAACTGTTCGTTATGGCGAGTACTCTAAATCTGGCGAAAATGTTTACGATCATCCATGCTTGTGGGGAAGTAAACGAACTGGTCCGGATTTAGCAAGAGCAGGTAATACATCTTCTAAAATGTATAAAGATGCAGATTGGCATTTTAAACACATGGAAAATCCTAGAAATACTTCTACAGGATCCATAATGCCAGCTTATCCTTGGTTAATTACGGATGATGGGGATTATACAGATTTGCCAGGTAAAATTAATGCAATGAGAACACTTGGTGTTCCTTATCCAGACGGGTACGAAACCATTGCACTTGATGATTTAAACAAGCAAGCTAAAACCATACAAGCATACCTAAAAGAAAAAGGTACCGCTGTAGAACCTCAAAAAGAGATTATTGCTCTTATAGCTTACTTGCATAAATTAGGTAGAGACATTAATACTAAAGACGTATCTAAAAAATAAATATTATGGGAAAAATGATAGGATACGTAGAAGGAGCTGATGTTTATTTAATAATCTCCTTATTTATATTTCTTGCCGTGTTTATAGGTGCAGCTATTTACCTTACACTTATGAGCAAAGAAGAAATAACTGAATTATCGAACTTACCTTTAGAACTAACCAAAAACGAAAACAATGAAGCATAAATTAGCACTCACACTTATAGCCGCAGCTGCTTCTGGTCAATTATTTGCTCAAACAGCTGATGCAGCACCTGCCGCCGCACAAGGCGGTCTGTCTGATCCATTACTTTGGATAATATATCTAGTAGTAGGCCTATTACTAATTGTAACTTACTTACTTTACCTTGTTACTTTAAACTTAAAAAAGTATGTAAAAGGCGAATATGAATCTGAAGAACAACGTATATATGACGAACGTAGTTCTTGGGAAAAAATATTCCAACTTAAACCTGTTGAAACAGATAAAGATACCATAATTGACGAAGCTAACGATGGTATTTACGGGTTGGATAACCCACCACCACCTTGGTTTATGTTTTTATTCTATGGGTCTGTTTTATTTGCGGTAATCTATTTCGTAAGATATAGTGTTACAAAAACAGGTTTAAATCAAGAACAAGAATACTTGGCCGAAGTGGCTGCTTCTGAAGTAAAGCAGTCTGCTGGTTTGGTTGAAGAAGGCTCTTCTGTAGACGAAAGCAACGTAGAATACCTAAAAGCTGAAAGTGATATTGCTGCAGGTAAATCAATATACGTGCAAAACTGTAAAGTTTGTCACGAAGAAGGAGGTAAAGGTATGACGGGACCTAATTTAACAGACGAGTTTTGGAAACATGGCGGAGGGATAAAAAATATCTTTAAAACCATAAAATACGGCGTAGTAGAAAAAGGAATGCGTGCTTGGAACGAAGATCTTAAGCCTAAGCAAATGCAACAAGTTTCTAGTTATATTTTGAGTTTGGCTGGTACTAATCCCGTAGGTGCAAAAGCTCCAGAAGGTGATAAATGGGTAGAATCAGCAGAAGCTGCCCCTGCTGCTGCGGATAGTACCGCAACAGAGGGCAAATAAAAAAATGAGCAACTCGCACAACACAGAAAATTTCAGAGAACATTTAGCCAATGTTACTGATAAAGGTGAAAGAATATGGTTATACCCCAAAATTATAAAGGGAGCATTTTATAAGTACAGAACCTATTTAAGTTGGTTTCTTTTAGGGTTCTTCTTTTTAGCTCCTTTTGTAAAAATTGGAGGTTATCCGCTTTTATTACTAAATGTGTTCGAGCGAAAGTTCGTAATATTTGGCCAACCTTTTTGGCCGCAAGATTTCTATGTATTCGTATTTCTTACACTTACACTGTTAGTCTTTATAGTATTATTTACAGTAGTGTTTGGTAGGGTCTGGTGCGGTTGGGCTTGCCCGCAAACCATATTTATGGAAATGGTTTTCCGTAAAATAGAGAATTGGATTGAGGGTAACTCCATACAGCAAAAAAAACTTGATGCTATGCCTTGGAATACAGAAAAAGTTCTGAAAAAAGGCACCAAACACTTCTTGTTTCTTCTTATATCATTTATTATAGCTCATACTTTTTTAGTCTATCTTATTGGATATGAAGAGTTATGGGCTAAAATATCTGGTCCGTTATCCGAAAATTATGTTGCTTTATTTAGCCTTGTCATTTTTACCATCGTTTTCTATTTAGTATTTGCCAAACTAAGAGAATTGGTTTGTATTATGATTTGTCCTTATGGCAGATTACAAGGTGTAATGTTGGATCCTAATAGTATGGTGGTAGCGTATGATCATGTAAGAGGTGAAGAAAGAGGAAAAATTAGAAAGAATGAAGACCAAGAGGGTAAGGGAGATTGTGTGGATTGTGGTTTGTGTGTAGATGTTTGCCCAACGGGCATCGACATAAGAAACGGTACCCAATTGGAGTGCATAAACTGCACATCTTGTATGGATGCTTGTGATCCGGTAATGGAGAAAATAGGCAAACCCAAAGGCCTTATTCGCATTGATTCAAAAAACAATATTGAGAATAAAATTGGATTTAGTTTTACGCCACGAATTATTGCGTATAGTTTGGTTATGGTGTTACTACTTGGAGCATCGTTTACCATATTAGCGACAAGAAAAAGTGTAGAAGCTTCAATTCTTAGAGTCTCTGGAATGACATATAATGAGGAAGCTGATGGAACAGTTACCAATATGTATAACTTAGAATTGGTGAACAAAACGTTTGAGGATAAGACTTTTAAGTTAGAGTTATTAAACAAAGACGCGAGATTGATTCTTACAGATCAAGATTCTGTTCTTGAGTCTAATAACGAAGAAAAGAAAGTGGTTATGGTGAAAATGGATGCTAAAAACATACACCAAAACACTATTCCTATTACATTTAAAGTGCTGGTTGGTGGAGAAGTATTGAATACCTTTGAAACAACATTTTTAGCACCAGTAAGAAATTAGAATGAGTTGGAATAAAATATTAATTGTAGCCATGGCGGCTTTTATAATTTTTATTGTAGCCATGGGTATTAAGATGGCTAGCTCTAGTGAAGCCCTTTACGAAAAGGATTACTATGAACAAGGTGAGCAACATGCTGAGCGAATGGAGTTGGAAAAAGTGGGCAAAGCGGTAGAGGTTAATTATAGAATAAGTGAAAGAGGCTTTTCGGTTCTTTTTGATTCAATTGGCTTTGTAAATGAAATTAAATTAGTGCATATGGCTGGGGCTGAAGATGATAGAATTGTTAGGCCAAAGGATTTGGAACCAAGTGCTGCCAAATTAATTGATGTAGAAACACTAAAGCCTGGAGTGTGGATGATGGAAGTGAAAGGGGAGGTTAATTCAAAATCGTTTTTCATAAAAAAACAATTTGTAATATGATTTGGAGTGCATTTTTGTTGGGTTTGCTCGGCAGTTTGCATTGTGCCGCTATGTGTGGTCCGTTTATGTTAGGCTTAGCTGCTCGGGAGTATTCACTTTTTTCTCTTTTAGTTCATCACATCGGTAGATGGATGGGCTATGTTATTTTGGCCGTCTTTTTCTACTTTCTAATTAGCCCACTGCAGGTATTTGAATTACAACAATATGTAGGCTTGGTTAGTGGTATTCTCTTGGTTATTTATGGACTAAAGTCATACATCAAACCTGTAGAAAGATTCTTTGCGTTTGTCACTCAAAAAATATCGAACAGAATGATTAATGCCAATGCAGGAAGGACAGGAAACGTATTTTTGGGTGTTTTAAACGGCCTTTTGCCTTGTGGCCTATCGTTTGGTGCCGCAATACTTTCGGTTAATGCTGGCAGTATTTGGAATGCGGCTCTGTATATGGTGGTGTTTGGTTTAGGAACACTGCCTATTTTGTTAGCTATTTCCTATTTTCCGCAGTTTGGAATGCAAAAGACCTTACGAAAATTTAATGCCTATACGCCCAAAATTTTGTTGGTTGTGGGTTTTTTACTCATTATCCGCTCCGCTGGTTTGGGAATTCCATATCTAAGTCCAAGCTATAACGTACAGCAAGAAGAAATGGAGTGCTGTAGTAAGAAATAGGTTTTTAAGCGTTTAGTTTTTTTAAGAAGCAGATTAGTTTACGGCAATTTGTAAACACAATTTATCTTATGTGAATTGTAATTTCGCCGTGTTGTAACTCAAAAGTTTTAAGTATAATTAAAACTTCTAATCCAACTCCACCTTCACATTGTACGTTTCCAACAAGCCAATGTACTCTTCCAGTTTAAACTCCTTTTCGTTAAATTTATCGGCTCGTACTTTGGTATCTTCTTGTCGCCAAATACTGCGGACATAGCGGCGAACCGCATCTGAACTGTCTAAAACGAGGCCAGGAACTTGTACGTTTTCGCCTTTAGCATTTTTTGCCACCATGGTAAAATAGCTCGAGTTACAGTGGTTTACTTTACCCGTTTGTATGTTTTCTGATTCTACTCGCACACCCACCACCATAGAAGTTTTGCCTGTATAGTTTACACTTGCTTTAAGGTGCAGAATTTCACCTACTTCCACCGGATGTAGAAAGTCAACCCGATTTACCGAAGCAGTTACGCAATAGTGACCGCTGTGTCTGCTTGCACAAGCAAACGCTACTTGGTCCATTAAACCCAAAATATGGCCACCGTGTATTTTCCCACTGAAGTTGGAGTAGGATGGAAGCATAAGGTCGGATAAGGTTATTTGCGATTCTGCTATGGTTTTGAACTGTGACATTGCCACAAAGCTATTTCATTTTGGTCTGATTTTCAGCATCCAACGTGTTTAGGTAGTTTTCGGCAATTTGTAAATGAGTGTTCAGTTTGGTTTGGTCCATTTTGTTTACCAGGTTTACCATCATACTCATTCGTCGGTTTTTGGTAAATTCTTCCTTGTTTATATAGATGAATCGCCAATACAACGCATCCCAAATCTCACACCAAGGCCCTTTTTTGTAATCGCTCATTTTCAAGATGTAATTACTGCCACTGCAATACGGTTTGGTGGTCATCAATCCACCATCTGCATATTGCGTCATTCCGTATACATTCGGAACCATTACCCAATCATATGCATCAACATACATTTCCATAAACCATTGGTACACTTCATCCGGATCGAATTCACACAGTAAAAAGAAATTTCCAAAAATCATAAGTCGTTCTATATGATGCGAATAACCTGTTTTTAAGAGTTTTTTTATACTAACGTCAATAGGGTCAATTCCCGTTTCACCTTTCCAAAATCTAGCAGGTATTTTTCGCGAATAGTCAAAATGATTGGTTGTGCGTTGTTTCACACCTTCGCATAAGTAGATTCCACGAATAAATTCACGCCAACCGATTATTTGGCGAATAAATCCTTCCACATTATTCAGCGGAAAATTGTTTTGCTTGTACGCTTTTATTACCTCATTTACAATTTGTTTTGGACCCAACAGCCCGATATTGAGCATTGGTGTCAGTACCGAATGCCACAAATAGTTTTCAGCTTGTACAATGGCATCTTCGTAATCTCCAAATAATTCAAGTCGTTGATTTATAAATTTGTATAAATGAATATCGGCGTCTGTATTAGTAATGGGGTAATGAAAAGGAGTGCTATTGCCATAGTTATCCGAAAAATGTAGGTTCACATATGCAATAGCCTCTTCGACAAATTTATTTGGCAATGGAAATGCTATTTCAGGAATTTTGGTACCTTTCGGTATCCGTTTTCTATTTTCAGCGTCAAAACTCCATTTTCCTCCCACGGGTTTTTCCCCGTCTTCAAGCAAAATACCGTATTTCTTGCGTTGCGAAATGTAGAAATTGGCCATTAAATAGCTTTTCTGGCTTTGCAGTGTAGCTTTTACTTCTTCTTCCGTTTCAATAAAATTTGGGTTGTCAAATCGGTTTAGTTGTAACTTGTATTTTTTAGCATACCGATTTATTCTTCGCTCAAGTAAATAATCATCTGTATTTATGTAGTTAATAATTGTATCGTTTTGATGATTAAGTGATAAAAAGACTTTTTGTAAGGTGTTTGTTTTGGTATTGTCTACATATACAACTTCTAGTTTTTTACCCAATATATCGGCATTATACTTCATACTGGCTCTGTGCAGAATCAATTTTTGCTTATGAAAATGATATTGCGAAAAGTATAAATCATCTTCAATTAAGTAAATTACATCGCAATGGTCAATCAACGGATTGTCTTTGAATAACTGATGCGGAAATACCAATCCAATTCTCATATTATAATTATTCCTTCGTTTGGGTTGCCTATTGAAAGGTGTTTGTTTTGTTGGTGCCTAATTCCAGAAGTCAACGCCAGTAAAGCATCTACCTGGTGCCAGTTTTCAGGTATGGAGTTTAAGTTGATAGTAATTTTTTTAAGATAATCTTCCAAAAACAAATCAATGTCCTGCTTGTAAAACTCACTTATGATTGTGGTTCGTTGAAAATGAGCGGGATACACTTCATAGAACGAAATATCTAATTGATGTTTCAGAGACATCGCTCTAGCAGTTAACCCACCTAAAAACATCGGCGACATAGCTTTGGTAATTACATCGCAATCTCGATAATGGAAGTTTGTTCCACTCCCAAAATAAGCAGCGGGTAAGCTAAGTGGAGCATCTAAATAAACACTTGTAAAATGATGTTCTTGTAGTTTGATAATAAGCCAGTTATCTGCATCTATCTTCTTATCAACTTGCTCAAGAAATACTTGGTTTTCCTTAATGAACGCAATAACGGTATTGCCACTCATTTTGGCACCGTAGTCTATTCCTACTATTTGTTCCATAGTTTTTGGTATGTTCCATTAGGGTCGTATCTTTCGGCTTGCATTTTGGTGTTGAATTTACGAAAAGGTCGAGGGTCATTTCCTACTCCAGCAATATACATCCAATTTCCCCAATTACTTGCCGGGTCGTAGTCGATTAACTGACTTTCAAGCCACGCTGCACCCCAAGTCCAGTTTATGCCCAAATCGTGAATTAAATAACTCGCTACATTTTGCCGTCCTCGGTTGCTCATCCAACCTGTAGCCGCCAATTCTCTCATATTGGCGTTTACAAATTCATCTTCCGTTTCGGCATTAGCCCATTTATAGAAAGTTCTTTCGTCGTTTCTAAACTTAATTGCCTTGTTCTGTATTCCACCACTTCTAAAAAATGCATCTTGGTGTATTTGCAACTGTAGCTGGAAGAAGTCTCTCCATAGCAATTCGAAGATAAGCCAGTAGGTGGATTCGTTAGACACAACTTCATTTTCATATTTCACTATGTAGTCAAATACAGTGCGGGCGGATATATTTCCCAAGGCCAACCACGGACTTAATCTACTGCTATAATTGGTACCCAGCATTCCATTGCGAGTCTCTTTGTATGTGGCGATTAAGTTGCTATCGTTTAAGTAGTATTTTAACCGATTAAGAGCAGGGTTTTCGCCTCCTTTTAGCTCGAAAGAAATGGAATGCTTTGGTAAATCAGGTAAAGCAATAGTTTCTGAATAGCTTCCGTATTTGCCTACGATATTTTTGAAAGGAGTAAATGAATTTGGCATTTTATGTAACTTAAAAGGAAGATTGTCTTCATCTACAAGTGTGAAATGGTTAAATGAATACACTTCACCAGTGTGAAGCTTAAGTACTTCCTCTTCTTGCTTTTGTTCTTCGGTACCATAGCATCGTTGGTAAGTTAGCGTCTTACCACGTAAAATGTCACTATTATTTAGCT
>Ga0102814_10000288_pt1 | contig 37196 bp, 30 predicted proteins | sample ColrivemetaGS741_FD_79112 | JGI IMG/M metagenome (GOLD analysis project Ga0102814, IMG submission 79112) | Estuarine microbial communities from the Columbia River estuary - Flood tide ETM metaG S.741 | ecosystem: Environmental > Aquatic > Marine > Intertidal zone > Estuary | place: USA...
CCTCCAATGCTTGTCACGCTGTCGGGAATAACCACGCTCGTCACACCGGATTCCTGGAAAGCACTGACCGGAATAGCGGTGATTCCCGTGCCCAAGGTGAGAGTCGTCATAGCCGAAGTTCGCCTAAAAGCCCAGTTGCCGAGGGTGGTAACGCTGTCGGGCAAAGAAATCGAGCTCAACGCCGTGGCATTGTAAAAAGCACTCACCCCAATGGAGATCACTGTGGTGGGGATATTAATACTGACCATGCTGGTCGTCGTCTGGAAGGCATAACTTCCAATCGTTGTCACGCCCGCGGGCAGAGTAACGCTGGTGATTCCTGTGGCATTTTTGAATGAACTAGCACCCATTGCTGTCACCCCCGGGGGAACGACAACGCTGCCGACACAGGAAGAGTTGCCTGTCACGGTATTGGACGCAATAGTAAAGGTTCCCGAGGTCCCACAATCCACATATCCATCGCCAGATATCGCGCTATAGGGTGCCAACCATTGAGCGTAGAGAGTCACATCGGCTGAAAAACCGTAGGAACCACCATCGGCATAGGACGTGCCTGAGCCGTTGGCTGCGGTGTTCCATTCCATGAAGCGAAAACCGCTCTTAGTGAAGGTGTTTGAGCTCAGGGCGCTAGCGGCATTATTCGTCTGCGAGGAAAGAGAACCCACTCCCCCGTTGGAGTCATAGCTCACGGTGCGATCACAACGGATGGTGACGCCTGCCTCCAAAGTTCCCAGCTTTGAGTTGTCGCCACAGTAATTGACCGTCACCGGACCGTTGGCAGCGGGAGCCCACTGGTACACGAGTTCCTGCGTAACCGGGTTCGCCGAGACCAAGAGCGTCGGATCTTCAAAAGTAATCTCTCTCAGCTGGCTCATTCTCGCAATCGCGCCACCCATGTACTTCACGGAAGGCGGGATAGAGATTGTCTCAAGCGAGTAAAGAAAAGAAAAAGCCGAACCCCGTATTGTCTCGACCCTCGACGGTGTCTCGAAAGTGAGGCTCGTGAGACTTGTCATGAATAAAAATGCGTATGAATCGATAGTGATAACGGAATTCGGGATTTCCACGCTTTCAATGGACATCATTCTTCCAAAGCCAAAATATCCAATGGTAGTAAGGCTCGAAGGCTTCTCGAACGTTAGTGTCGCCGACGTTCTGATCCCCGCATACTCGTAAGCTGACTCACCGATTGTCAGGACGGTAGCCGGTATTTCGATGTGCTGGAGATAGTGGGTGTTTTCGAATGCATAATCGGCAATGCTGGTAACACCAGAGGGGAAGGTGAAGGCGGTGAGCGACTGTGCTTCGCGCAAAAAACCCGCGGGAATCTGCGTAATGGGGCTACCTGCGGCGAAGTGAACTTCAGGAACAGTCGACTCCCAGAAAGTCTCTGTGCCGATGCTGGTAACGGTGGAGGGAATTGTCACCGCACTGGTGAGGCTGGCCCGCCTGAAAGCTTTCTGCCCGATCGAAGTGAGTGTCGAGGGGAACCCCACCGAGGTGAGATTCCCACCACCATTAACCGTGCTGAACGCATCAGCAGCGATTCCCGTAACCCCTTCGGGTATTTCGGCATGGCCCGAGCAATTACCGTAAGGCCAAGCTCCGCCACTGACAACGTTATTAATAACAATAAAGCTTCCCGACACGGAGCAATCAATTTGGGTATCCCACTGGGCGTACAGAGTGATGTCACTCAAGAAATTGTTGTCCATCCACTCGCTATGGCTGGTTCCCGTGCCATTCGCTGCCGTATTCCAGCCGGAGAAACGGTACCCACTTCGAGTAAACCAGCTTCGGGAACGGGGCGAGGCACGCTCACCGAAAGCAAAACTTCCGGCCGAGCCGATGCCGCCATTCGGGTCAAAAGTAACAACGACAGCACGCCACTGGGCATAGAGCGTTACGTCAGCGTTCACTCCGGTTGCAGCATCGACGTAACCGACACCCCCACCGTCAGCTGAAGCATTCCAACCGGCGAAGATGAACCCAGCCCGCGTGAAGGTGTTGGCCGGAAGCCTAGTGGGCTCCACGTCAACATCGGGAAGCATGTATCCAGAACCACCGTTCGCATCGAACGTCACTGTTCGGAGAGGAGTCCATTGTGCGTAGAGGGTCACGTCGGCGGAGAAGTCATACACCGCGTTTATGCCGAATGAATCTCCGGAACCATCAGCGACTGTGTTCCAACTAGAAACTCCCATACCGGGCTTGGTAAAGGTGTTACTAATTAGGGTGCTCGGTGAGAGCGATCCTTGAGTACACATCGACCCGGTGCCCGAGTTAGGGTCGAAGGTAACGGTAAAGGACGGTAGCCACTGAGCAAATAGCGTCACATCAGCGGAAAAGTTGTAGGAAGCCCTATCACTATAGGAATCGCCGGAGCCATCGGGAGACGTCGCCCAGCGATCAAAGGCATATCCTGAGCGACAAAATTGATTAGCATCCAGCCCCGCGGACAGAACACCGGTCTGGTCTGCCATAGAGCCCGAGCCCAAATTTGCCTCAAAAACTGCAGTTCTTAGGACAGCAACCGTCAACTCATCCCATTGCGCTCCCTCTGCGCCAAATCCCGTCGCAGAGGGCGAAATGATGGCGATTGGACCGGGCCCCACATTGCGAAAAATCCGGCTACCTCCGCTCGGTGCGTTACCAAGAAATGTAACCCTCTCGAGCGAGCTGGAGCGACTGAAGGCGTACCCTTCAATAGTCGTGACGCTGCTGGGTACCGTCAGGCTGACAAAACCGTCACTGTAATAGAACGCATAACTTCCAATGCTCCGAAGAGTGCTCGGCAAGGTAAGACTGGTCAAGGGATTTATATACTGCATCGACCTGGCAGCAATGGAGGTGACCCCCTCTGGTATCGAAACACTACCTAGACAGGAGGAGTGCCCGGTCACCCTATAGTTATCAACGGTGAAGGAGCCCAAGGCTCCACAGGGCACAAGTGCGTCACCGTTGGCGTCTAACGAAATCCCCGAATTGGCTACAGCGCTGCGGATACCTGTTGTTTGCACCCCAAGCCCGGTTAGAAAAAGAAACACCAGAAATAGCGAAAGGCCTCGGGCGAAACCGATTCGTCCACCAAGGCGCGTCATCATCACAACTCCACGTCCCGGCGGACTTTGCTAGAGCTACACAGTGCATCGAATCGTAATTTGTTAGGAAAGCCCGCGAGGGCGCCGCCAGTAAGCGGAACTTCAGCCCCGCTAGACAACGTCAGGGCATGAGACGTCGGGGGGAGGCAATAGGAGGAAACCACCCGAGTATGGCGTTGCTCAACCCAGACAGTAGACACGCTGACCTCCTGGCTGATTATTAACCCGTGAAACATTTGGCTAGTGGTAACAGTAGGGAGCGGCCTGTGACCGGTCTCAAAAAGGTTCGCCGGCGCACGTTTTTGTTGCTCGGCTCGCCTGCCCGCAACTAGGTTTGGACAATGGGGCAAGAGTTCGAAGACCGTCGAGTCTTACTGGTGGAAGATGATGCGCTCACGCTCACCTTGCTCGAAAGCGTCATCCGGACATTTGGCTTTCATACCTATTCAGCGGCAAGTGCCACAGAAGCCAAAGTCGCCCTGACATCTTTTGACCCTGATTTGGCCATCCTCGATATCGACCTAGGCCCAGGCCCCACCGGTTTGGATTTTGCCAAGATGATGTCCAAAACCCACCCTCATGTTGCGGTACTTTTTCTCTCCCGGTTGCCCTATGAAGATGCCGCGGGCACCATGGACTCGACATTGCTGGGCAATATTGGCTATCTCAATAAACTCAATCTCCACGATGTCGAGATAGTCCGCTCAGCTATTGAGGAGTGCCTTCGTCCCGCCTTACAGGCAACGATCAGACCAGTCTTTATCCCAGGCCGAGGTCTCACGAGGATGCAACATTCGTTGCTTCTGGACATCGCTGGCGGGCTGACTAATCGAGAGATTGCCACTAAGGATGGCAAGTCCCTGCGAGCCATCGAGCGCATAGCGGAACGGATCCAAGACAAAATTCCTGAATTATTGCTCGATAGCAGGACGCTTCGACTCGAATCTGTGCGGAAATATCTAGGACAGCTGAACTCATGAGGCGATTGTCGTTGAGTCAATCACTATGGTTGAGGCTTCCGCACTATGTCCCCTGGAGTTACGTCGTCATCTGGGTGCCATTTCGCATTCTCTCCGGTAGACCCGTTTTTTCTGCCACCGACGGGCCGGAATGGGGGTGGGAAGCCTTCCTGTGGCAGGGGGCCAATCTTCTCGCGGCGGTGGTAATCGTGGGGGTAGCCAGATTCACTTCAGCTCGGATTCACACAGCACTAGGGCGCATGGGCATAGCCCTTGTCACCTATCTCGCGGTGCCAGTGAGCCCTCTTGTGCTTGCCCAGGTTCTTCTTGACCAGACGAAAGCTTCCGCCCTCCTGGAATTGGTTCCCGGAATGATGGCGCTGAGCCTATTGTCCGCCCTTTTGGCAATCTCGATTTCCGGCCCAGCCTCAGATCAGAGGCAACAGTTGAGCGACCTGGACCGCGCGCGCGAAGAATTGCTGGACACGAGAGAGAGAATTCTCGCGCGGCGGACGCAAATTCAACGCGACCTCGATTCAAACATTCGCAAGGTCATTAGCCCTGAAGTCAGCAAAGTAATTGAGTTCCTGAAGAGTGGCAAATTTGACACAGGAATCGTCGACCGCATGGTGTCCGAGATTTACCATTCAGTCGAGGTCATCGTCAGGCCGTTTTCCCAAAAACTCCTTGCGGATACCTCAGTGCTCTTCGCTAAACGCCCACGCGAAAACCCCTCAGCGGGCAACCCCGCAGCATGGACAACCCCGGTGAGTCTTTCTAGTTCGATGCAGCCACTGGCCATCGCCAGCGTGATGTTCGCATTCCTGATTGCCATCTACCTGCGCGACCAAGTAGCGCCTGGCTGGGATATCGCGCGCGTTGCATTATTTTCTTTGATCATCGGCTCGGCTATCGTCGTGGTGCTCAAACTCATACAGCGGCTTTTTCTCACACGCGACAGGGCTCACCCGATCGCCGTCGTGATCACCGCCTGGGGAATTCAATATCTCGTGGGGTTTGTCGCAATCACTGCCATCGTGGGCTTTCCCAGAGATCTTTTTGACTATGACCGATGGGGGCTCCCCGATCGCCTCCCAAACGCTCTCACACTTGCCGCCGTGTACACGCTGGCCCTGTCGATTTCGGGCATCCTTTCAGCCAGACGGCGAGATTTCATCGAGCAAACTCAAGACATCGAGTCCCAAATTCGGCACGAAATATCCCTCCTCAACACCGATGTGTGGCACCTGCGTCGCCAGGGGGCCCTTTTTGTTCATGGCAGAATTCAATCTGCGCTGATCTCAACGGGGCTGCAATTACAACAGCAGCATCTCAAAAAAGAGGATGTATTTCCGCTCATCGAAAGACTAGAAGAAGCTCTTTCCAGTATCCGATCTAGCAACGAAAACTCGATGGGCTTTGACGACTTCCTTAATTCCCTGAGCACCATGTGGGGCGGTGTGGCACACATCACCCACACCATTTCCGCCGATGCCGCGGCAAGCCTAGAGGCAAGCGACACCAGTCAAGACGCTGTGCGCGAGGTCATCCGGGAATCAATCAATAACGCGATTTTTCATGGTGGCGCTTCCGAGGTGATCATCCGGGTCGATCACCTCAGCGACGATGTCTTGCACCTGGTGGTGGAAGATAACGGAAAAGGTCCGGTTGGTGAGATGAATTTCGGCTTGGGAAGCAAACTAATGGACACTGTCACGCTGAATTGGACACTGCGCAAAGGCTCCCCCCACACGGTTCTGGAGGCACATTTCGCTATCGATAGTGTCCCTGCTGCACCGGCGCTTTAACGCCTGAGCATTCGCGCTCAGGCAAGTCTGCGAGACCAGTTAGGCTCAAGCAGTGGCACACCTCCTCGGCGCTCATCAAATCTCACTCGAGTACCCCACCAAAGTTGTCTTAGACACTGTGACGTTGGGCGTTGCCGATGGGGACCGCATCGGTGTCGTGGGTCGCAATGGGGATGGGAAATCCACCCTGATGCGTATTCTTGCCGAGCGCATTCCACCGGATTCAGGGTCGGTCACAACCCGCGGAGGGATTCGTGTCGGGATGTTGGACCAGTCCGACACCATCCCCGAAGACCAGACCGTTTCGTTTTCTGTGGTCGGGAACAAAGAGGATCACGAATGGGCCGGGGACTACCGGATTCGAGACGTTATTACCGGGTTATTGACCGATGTGCCCTGGGATGCCACCGTGGCAGAACTCAGTGGTGGCCAACGCCGCCGAGTATCCCTGGCAGCGCTTCTGGTGGGCGAATGGGACGTTATCTTCCTGGATGAGCCCACTAACCATTTGGATGTGGCCGGTGTGGCGTGGTTGGCCGAGCACCTGAATGCCCGCTGGTCAAGTAATGCTGGTGGCCTCGTGGTCGTCACCCACGACCGGTGGTTCCTCGATGCGGCGACAACGTCCACCTGGGAAGTTCACGATCGCACCGTGAGCTTTTATGAAGGCGGTTATGCCGCCTATGTCTTACAACGCGTCGAGCGAGACCGCAGCGCAGCGGCATCTGAGGCACGGCGTCAGAACCTTTTGCGCAAAGAACTCGCATGGCTGCGCCGAGGGGCACCTGCTCGCACGACCAAGCCCAAGTTCCGGATTGATGCCGCTAATGAACTCATTAGCAACGTTCCCGAAATTAGGGACCCCGTCACGTTGGCCAAAATGTCATCCCAGCGACTGGGTAAAAAAGTCATCGAATTAGATGATGTGTCCGTCGTGATTGAGGGAAAGACGATTCTGCACCCGCTCACCTGGCATTTAGGCCCCGGCGAGCGCACCGGAATCCTCGGCATCAATGGTGCTGGAAAAACGACGCTGATGAAATTGCTCGAAGGCTCGCTTACTCCCACCACAGGTCGAGTCAGCAGAGGTTCCACGGTCAAACTTGCGATTCTGGATCAACGCCTGGCTAGTTTGGATGAGGTGCAACAAGATCGCGTGAGCGAAGTCATCGCCCGTAAAAGGACGACCTACCACGCGGCAGGCGCCGACCTCACCCCCGCGCAACTATTAGAGCGACTCGGCTTCACCTCCGCTCATCTCTCCGCCCGGGTATTCGAGCTGAGTGGCGGCCAACGGCGACGCTTACAGCTACTTCTTCAGCTCTTGGAAGAGCCCAATGTCCGCCTTTTGGATGAGCCCACGAACGACCTTGATACTGACATGCTCACGGCCATGGAAGACCTGCTTGACACATGGCCAGGAACCCTCATTGTGGTTTCTCACGATAGATACCTCATGGAACGGGTTACCGATCAGCAATACGCAGTTTTGGACGGTCACTTCCGCCACCTCCCCAAGGGAGTTGACCAGTATTTGACCCTTCAACGAGATCGATCCCCGGCAAGCCTCGCCGAGCTGGCAGGTCACGGAATCGAAGAAGATGTCTCCTCCGACCAAGCCCCCTCCTCCACGCTCCGCCCCGGCAGTAGTGAACACCGCAACGCAGAAAAAGAACACGCCAGTCTCACACGCAAAATGGGCACCATTTCCACCAAAATCGCCGACATTGACCAGGTGCTGGTGGAGACGGATCCAGGCGATCATGAGCGCTTGAGCGAACTAGCGCGCTCACGCCACGAACTTCAATCCGAGATGAACACACTGGAAAACAGATGGCTCGAACTCGCTGACTTACTGGGCTAAGCCCAGAGCGTCAAAGTCTCATCAGCGCGTGTGCGAAGAAGCGAGGCCCACTACCGTGCCAAAAATCGTGACTGAGTCAGCGACCTTCTTTTTCTAAAGCTAAGGCAAACGCCCCCTGATCTGGTCCCGCTTCGAGGTATGTGGCGGAAATTCGACTTTCTGAAACCACAGTACCGAGGATGAATCCATCGAGGTCAGAGGCAAAAAATTCACCCGAGTCATGGAGTGACCCGGAAAAAATCTCGGCTTCGCTCCATTCTCCACCGATTTTGCGCCAATACTTTAAACCCACAAAGACGTCTCCTGTGCCTTCCTCTATGACGTAGCGGGCTTCCCTCTCCTGCCATTTGCCATTTTCATACCCAATATTGCTGCCCACCCATGTTCCTACGAGTGAACTAGCATCAGGACTATTAGAGGACTCTCCGGTAGCGCAGCCGGCAATGCATAGGGTCAGGCCCGCAGGGACAACTGCGACAACAATATCCTTCATCAAGACCACCCTAAGCACATTCTTCCTCAGGACAAATCTAGGAGCGAGCTCCCCCGTGGAGCAGCACGCTCATTCGCGCGTCGCTGCCCCTGTGGGTCGCAGGAGCGGGGTCAACCCCAGGGCCGACTGGTGATAGACAGCATCGCAGGGCGCCGCCTTCCCGCTGTGCTTGGGGCGACTTCGGATCAGGATCACCAAATGACACCGGCGCGATTGTTTACCTATTTGTCACATATAGCTCTGTCTTTATCAAGAGCCACAGGGTACCTTGGAGACATGGCAAATCATGAGTTCCCCAAGGTCTTGCGCGGTTACGACATTGAAGTCGTGGAGACAAGGCTCACTGAGCTTGATGAAGAAGTTGCCTCCCTGCGCGAGCAACTGACCGAGGCCACCGAAGCCAACACTGCTTTGCGGCTGAACATTCTCGAACAGGTCGAGCAAGCCGGAGCGGAAGCCGCAGTGGTTCTCAATCACGCCCGAAGCGAAGCAACCAGAATTCGCGAACTGGCAGAGGGGGACGCGGCAACGATTGCCGAAGAAGCGTCACGCAGCAGGCGAGAACTGGTGGCAGAGGCGTCACAAGCGAAAGACCTCGCCTTCAGCGAGCTAGAGGCCCAGCGTTCAGAGGAAGCCGAGATCATGGTGAGGGCCAAGGCTCGAGCCGAAGAAATTCTCAAGGAAGCCTCTGCACGCGCCCAAAAATTCGAAGCCGAGGCTCAAGCGACTTTGGAAAAATCCCAGCGACTTTCCCAGGAAACAAAAGATGAATTACGCCTCCAAAAACTGGAAATCGATCGAATGGAAATGGACATCCGTGAGCAAGCGGACGCCTACGCGTTGCGCGTATACCGAGAAGCTGACGAATATGCGAGGAAGGCGCAAAGCAGAGCGTTAGACCTGGAAAATCAGGCCGAGGAAATACTTACCAATGCCAGGAAAAACGCGCAAGAAACGACCGCGCGAGCATTGGCCACGGGTAAACGTAACCTCGAAGATGCACTCGCAGTGGTTGACTCTATTTTCTCCGAAGTCAATGGTTCCATTATCGATGTCTCACGGATTCGACAAGTTTTGGGAGACTCCGTCGAACGACTCTCGATTGCCCAGGTTCCGCCGCAAGAATCTCTGCCCGATCAGAAACCCACGGCAGTCGTCACTGACATATCAGAGTCTTCTGGCTAGTCTTCTGCTTGGTGGCACGGCACGACAAACGCCACGGGAATCGCAGAACTCATGCAGTGTCAGCGAAACCTACTTGGTCGGTGTTGCTCTGGTTAACGCAGTGTCGGCAGCACGCGAGAGGAATATCGCAAACACCAGCGCCACGACAATCCCAGCACTCACCAACAGCTCAATAACTGCCCTCTCGAAACTCTCCTGAGGCTTCTCTGCGCCCAGGGTCATCGATGCTCCAACCGTGAGAATGTGACGCACCGCGGCGATAATGCCAATGATCAAGAAGTTCTGAAGTTGAAAAACCCCATCGGTGTATCGGGCTATCACCGTGCGGAGAATTTCCAAAATGATGACGATAAACAACACGTCATTAATGGCCTGAATCATCCCTGTGGGGAAAAACGGGGAGGTCGTAAAGACTCTCACCAGACTATAAATCAGGGCCGCAACAGCAATTCCAAAAAGGAAAATTCCGAGCACCACATGGAACACATCCTCCATGCCTTCGGCCCAGCGAGTGGGAACAAGGCTCTTTCTCGAAGAGTGATTTTTCGTCGTCATAGCCCCACCATAGCCCTCAATCCGACCAAAACGCCGTGAGGTAGCTGCTACTCAGGGCTGGGGGCGCAGGTAGCTCGGGCCTTTCAATACCGCTCGCGCTGTTGCTCCTGCACTAGCAATTCGGGTAAATCCTTCAGCTTTCCTAAGCCAGCTAGTGGCTGAGCCATCCGAAAATTTCCGGCAAGACTGGTTGTGTGGCCGGCAAGAAAATTCCAATAGCCGGCTGTGAAATGGCATGCGGTCTCGCCCACTCGAACCTTCGGAGAAAAAGGGCAGCTGCTGCAGTAATCGGTCATTGTTGAAATGTAGGCACCCCCAGAGGTGTAGGGCTTGGTCGCCACCTGTCCCCCATCTGCATATTGGCTCATGCCCACCACATTGGCGGGCATGACCCAGGGAGTTCCATCCACACAGACGTCAATGAACCAGTCGTTGAGTTTCTGGGGATTGATCTCACGCTGCAAGGCAAAACTACCCATCACCATCAATCGGTTGATGTGATGCGTCCAGCCTCGATCTCGCAGTTCCGTGAGCACCTGAGAGAGGCATACCGAATCGATCCCGTCTGGATCGAGGTTGTGCATGCTGGGCGGGATGTCCCCGTGATGGGAGAAGTAGTTGGACTGGGCGAAATCCTCACCTAGGTGCCAATACAGATGCCAAACCCAATCGCGCCAGCCCATTATTTGGCGAAGGAAACCCTCCGCACTAGCAATGGGCACCTCCCCCTGCGCATAAGCCTCCAGCACTCGATGTATGACCTCCCAGGGATCCAGCAGGCCAAGATTTAGTGCAGGACTCAACAGAGAATGAGACATAGCCCAATCCTGTTGAAGCGCCGCGTCCTCGGTGGGGCCAAACGTGACCAACCGGTGAGTCACAAACTGCTCTAGGGCAGCCAAGGCTTCCCTCCTAGTCGCGGGGAACAATCGAGGTCCATCAACCCCAACAAATCGGACACTCCCCTGGGATTCAAGATGATCTAGATACTCCCGAACCTCGGCATCAATATCGTCTTCGGTGGGAAACCACGGTGAGGTGACCCCCAGAGTGGATTGGCCCTTAGGCGGCGGTTCCCGATTCTCATGGTCGAAGTTAAATTTCCCGCCCTCGGGGACGCTCTGACCAGAAGCACCCTGCGTCATCAGTATCCCGGTCGCGACGCGGCGCTCGCGATAAAAGTTTTCCATCAGGAGGCGCTTGGAGCCCTGGCGCCTGGCCCATGCCGAAAAATCTTCTTCGGAGGTTACAAATCCTCGCGAGGGCAAGATTTCCCATCGTTGGGTTGTCGAGAGATCCGCCAGCAGGCTGCGAAGCCCCCGGCTCGTCGGGTTGATAACAGAACCGCTGTGGCCAGCCAGCACCTCGTGGTAGGAATCTCCGCGCAAGAGCTCCACTCGGTCGCCCAATTCATGCGCGCGATGACGAAGGGCCGAGAGTATCAGGTGAGCTTTTTGGCGATGATAAGTCCGCGTGCGCAGTGGGCTGAGCACTTCGGGCACGAGCACCGGTCCCCCGTCATCAAAATGGGGACCGAGTTGATCGGCAAAGAGTAATCGCGGTTGGGTGCTATCCACTCCGGAAGTGTAGGCGCCTAACCTGGAATAACCCATGAGATTCGAGGCCTGAATCGGCGGTTACCGCCGCGGTGGTTCCTAGAGCGCGGGAACGAGACTTTTCCTGGAGGGAGCATTTTTTGTTGCCATCCCCCAGTTTACGACTGGATCTCACAAAAGCTCGGTGCGGCTCTCAGCTAACAAGCTGACAACTGCTCTGAAACGGAAACCCTCGATTCAGCGTCCCTGATTGATACCTTGAGCGTCCACGTTGGAGAACAGTCTTTCTACCTGTCTACTACCTAGTAACGGCAGACGGTGCTGGTCACCTATTTGAGGGAAGAACGCGCCAAACCGGCGTTACTGGGGGCCTAAAATTTGCACGTCATTCCCCGCGTTGGGATTTCATAACCTCGAGAACGTCAACGGCCGATTTAAGCTTTCGATCAGCGATCAAAGGGCTCAAACCAAGATCAGCCAGGCTTTTGTAGGCCATCTCGCGGCGCCCAATGACGAACCAAATGCCTTTCGCAGGGCGCGTAGAAATGTTTTGATACATGTGTGGCCTGCTTGCGTCGAAACAGAAGGAATCGCCGGGTAGGAGGGTGTACTCCTCGAAATCAATCTTCAGGATCAACTCGCCTTCGATTAAGACGCCATACTCCAGCGCAGTGTGCCGCATTAGTTTTCCCTCAACGGAGCTAGAAGCTCCGGGTGAATAAGTCACAATCAGGGGATCGGCAACGTCACTACCGCCATCGGCTAGACGCTCCCAGACAACGCCATTCTCCATTTCGATAGTGGGCATGTCGTTTGAACGTTGGACCACGGCATCCGACGCGACGGTTCCTCGCTCGGGCGTCTGAGCCACGGTCAAGCTCGGACGATGCTGGCCCATCAACCCGTCGAGAGAGACCCCCAAGTGATTAACTAGGGCGTAAAGAGTCGACACGGAGGGTTGAGTCTTGCCCGTTTCAACCTGAGAAAGCAAACTCGCAGAAACTCCGACGGCGGTTGCGACGCTACGAAGACTCAGCTTTTTCGACTCGCGAATTCGGCGAAGTTCCACTCCTACAGCAAGACTCATTTTCTCTCCATCGCAACTTTACCCATACGAATTTGGACTTCTCTTTAAACTTACAACCCGGACAGATATGACAGTGGGTTTCTACTTGCGCCGCTGGCGGGCCAGTGAATACAAAACTGCCGCGATCAAAATAAGCCCACCTTGCAAAACGTACTGCCACGTCTGGGTTAGGCCCAGGAAAACTGTCGCGTTTAGCACCTGAATGAGCAACAAAGAACCCAGAAGCGTCCCCACGAAGCTTCCTCGACCGCCAAGCAAACTTGTACCCCCCAACACTACCGCAGTGATGCTGGAGAGCGTATAACCAATGCCCTGAGATGGGTCACCAACGCCGAGTTGGGCAGTAAGAAGAACTGCTCCAAAGAGGGTGAAGATAGAAGTGAGAACATATCCACTAATCACGATCTTGTTGGTCTGAACCCCTACCCGACGGGCTGCTTCCTCTTCTGACCCGACAGCGCGAATCTTCCAACCCCACGGCCTCGAACGCAACTGCCATTCCATCAGCGCCACCGCAAGAACCAGAACAACAAAAGCTAGCGGAATGGGGCCCACCTTATAGGTGATCACTGAGGTGATATCCACATTTATGAAACCACCGGGACTATCGCGCAGCACAAAACTGAGCCCCTGCAAAGCTATGTACGTTGCCAAGGTGGCGGCAACGGCAGTAAACCTCACAAACCTAATCAACACCCCATTAAAGAGACCCACAGCAATAGACACGGCAAGCATGGCCAACAATCCGAACAACAGCGAGGCCACGGTGAACTCATCCGTTGCAAAAAATGAAATCACCACAACTAGGAGGCCCGCCAGGGGCCCAACCGACAGATCCAAGCCACCCGTTAGTAACGCAATTGTCTGGCCCAAAGCTATGAATCCAAGTGCGGTCCCAAGGAGCAACATCGAGGAAATGTTGAACAAACTCAAATATTTATCATTGGTGCTCAGGATGTAAGCACCCAACCCAAACATGACAAAAAGCAAAAGGGCTGATGGGGCATAATCGCCGCGCGCAAACCGCCAGAATTTCGACAGCTGGGAGCTACGGTCATTTTTTAGATCTTCGAGTCGCAGACGACCGGTGTCAACAACTTGCATTGTAGAGGTGACCGCGGCATGAATCATGTTTGCTTCGGTAATCTCATCGCCTACGAGGTCGCGGACTACGTGGCCTCGAGACATCACATAGACGGTGTCGCACAATCCCTCAAGCTCTTTGGCATCTGAAGAAGCGATAATCACGGGAATTCCTGACTGCGAAACATCCCTCAAGATTTGGTACAGCTCTGCCCGGGCGCCGACGTCAACCCCCTGGGTTGGCTCGTCAGCCACCACAATGAGTGGCTTCGAGAGCAAAGCACGTGAGAGGACAACTTTTTGTTGATTCCCGCCCGAAAGCGACGACACTAATGCCTCTGGTGACGCAGTTTTAACCGAAAGTGATTGGAAGACCTGATTTACTTCCCGCTCTTCCTCTTTCCTAGAGAGAAAGAGTCCTCGGCGGAATTGTTTCAAGGCTGCCACGGCGGCGTTCTCCCGAACCGACATCCGCATCATCAAACCTTCACGCTGACGATCGGCAGGCATCATTGCCGCCTCGGTTAGTAGCTCTCTGGTTTTGCGCTCTTGGCCATTGATGTGAACGCTCCCTTCGAAGGGTTCCAATCCGGCTAGAGCTCTTAACAATTCGCTTTGTCCGTTGCCCACCACACCAGCAATACCAATAATTTGACCAGGGTAGGCCTTGATGTTCACGCCGGTGAAGCCACTACCGCGGAGCTCCTTCACAACAAAATTGGGCGTCGCACCCTTTTGTAAACTGTGTTTGCTAGGAAATGTCGAGGTGAGTTCTCGACCAATAATGAGGGCAAGTAGCTCCCCGTCATTAATGTCGCCCACCGGGGACGTCTGACGGTGTTCGCCATCTCGCAAGACTGTGACCCGGGTCGCGACCCGGCGAACCTCGGCAAGTCGATGAGTGATGTAGACAACCGAGGTGCCTGCCTCCACGGCCTTGCGAATGAGCTCAAACAGGAGATCCACTGATTCTTGGCCTAGTGGTGCAGTGGGCTCATCAAGAATTAAGACCTTAGGTTTGAGTGCCAAAGCTTTTGCGATTTCCAAAAGATGTTTCGCCGCGACGCTGAGCTCCTCTACTCGTTCGTTGAGATGAACGTCAAGGTTGACCATTTCTAGGAGGCTCTGAGAAAATTCACGATCAGTTTGCCCAGCAGGAAAAGCATCTCGGGGCAACGCCACTTGGATATTTTCCAATACCGTAAGATCTGGCATAACAGCAGGATGCTGGTGAACTATCGCTATTCCCAGCGCAATCGCCAGGGAAGGGTTGAGGTCGCTAACCTCTTGACCATCAACTCTAATCTGACCCGATGTAGGCGCGAGCGTCCCAGTGGCAACATTCATCAATGTCGATTTACCGGCACCATTTTCACCAAGTAACGCATGAACCTCTCCTGGGCGAACGTCAAAAGAGACGTTGGTCAAGGCCGGAACCCCGGAAAATTCCTTCGAGATGCCTAAGAGTTCCAGGATGGGAACTTGGTCACTGGTAGAGGTTGTCATCACTTAAGCCTGTCTAGTCGAACAATCAGATGTTTGTTTCCTCCTGAGGCAGATATCGCACTGCCCCAGGAGGAAACAAAGGTTTTACTACTTCAGCAGTGCGGCCTGAGCGTCACCGTCAAGCTGAGCCGAGAGGTAGATATCCATAGGCAGATCGGAACGGCACTGAACCCCAGAAGGGCTGCTCGAAATTGAGTCCTCGAACTTGGGGTGAATGAATCCGTCACCCTTCTCGGGAACTACGCCTCCGGTGGCCTTAGCGATAGCAGTCTGAACAGCCAAACGCACGTTGTCGTTACCGGTGGCAACGGACATCATGTCAAAGCCGGTCCCTGCATCCTGCTGCTCCTGCCAGAAGCAACCAAGAAGGTTACCGTCTGAGGTTGCGAGAGCTGGAATGGGACGACCACTCTTGGTGAACTCAGGAAGAGCACCCACCAGCGAAGGACCGAAGTCGGAGAAGATGATGTCGATTTCGGAGTACTTCGCAATGGCTGCGGTGAGGACCTGCTGCGTGAGCGCAGGATCCCAGTTGGTAACCTCGAAGGGCTGCTCACCGATGAATTCATACTTAGCGTCAGAGAGGAGCTCCTTGGCGCCAGTTCCCTCGTCTTCACCCTGACTGTTTCCAGCAGGACCGCTCAAGAAGAGAATCTTTGCACCATCGGGGAAGTTTTCCAAGGTCCACTCAGCCCAGTCGCGACCTGACTGGAAGAAGTCGGCGCCGATCCAAACATCGTAATCAACTCCATCTTCTCCACCTGGGTTTACGCGGTAAGGCACCGTTACGACTCCAGCTTCATAGGCACTACGCAGTGCTGGCAACATAGCTTCACCTGCGTCTGGGAAGACGACAATAGCGTCTACACCAGTTGCGACCATGGACTGAATGTCAGAAATTGCTTTCTGGGTGTCACCCTGACCATCTGCATAGAGATACTCAGTAACACTGGGGCACTTCTTGGCTTCTTCTTCACCACTTGCTGTGGTGACCAGACGCCAGCTGTTACCGCCAAAACCATCGAGCAGGCCGAATGAGATTTCATTTGGTCCACACCATGAGGGCACATCGGCCGCATCCGTTGTTTCAGATGTGGTCGAGTCACCAGCTGCATCGCTGGCTGCATCTTCGGTTGAGCCTCCGTCGGCGCTACACGCCGTCAGGGCCAAACCAGCAATACCTGCGACGGCAAGCGCCTGCAAGATTTTGCGTTGACGTGTGATCATACGATCTTCCTCCATTGTTCGTTGCGCAACTTTTGTGATTGCGCGTTGTCATCCGCGTGCTGATGCACTACGAATTTTCTCTCCCAGACGATGGGTTCATCGCCTGAAATCTGCGTCGGACCTCGGACCAATCGATGGTGTAGATTGCAACACCGATGGTGAACGCTGCGGCTTGCACGAGGGTTCGGACCGCGTACGGGACTCCCAGAGCTAAAACAAACTGATCAAGTTGACGCAAAAACAGGGCCGCCAGAGCCGTCGCAAGGGGAAAACCTCGACCGCCTAGCAGCGACGTTCCCCCGAGAACAACCACCGCGACAGATGGGAGCAGGTACGAGTTTCCCATGTAAGCAGTCGGCTGGCTAGTCACCCCAGCAAGAATTATCCCGCCAATGAGATACAGCAATTGGGCCCATACGTAGGAGAGCCCATTAATTCGCTTTACTTTCAACCCAAGAACCATGGCGGCAGGTCGACTGGCGCCAGCGGCCTCGAACTGACGCCCCGCAACTGTTTTCTTGATGATCGCAGACACAATTACTAACACCAATACTGCGAAGTAAACAGAATTGGGTATTCCCAACGTCCGATCTCCAGCAACCGTGCGGAGCAACTGCGCGGTTGCGCGGGGTGTCCCGCCTGAGATCCCCAAAATGGCTCCAAAGAGGAGCGCATTAGTTCCTAGGGTGGCGATGATCGGGTTCAATCCAATGCCACCAATAAGAAAAGCATTCAGCAGTCCAGCTCCGATCGCCCAGAGCAGAGCTATCCCAATTGCAGGGAGAATGAGAGAATCCTCACCGGTTGGGTAGTGGCTGATAATAACAATGGCAAGGGACATCGAGCCTGGAACAGAAAGATCAATTCCACCCTGCTGAACTACGAGCATCTGCCCAAGCCCAATAATCGCGAGCACCGCGGCAAAAGGGAGCATTCCGAGAACTGCTCCCGAGGAAACACTCGACGGTGCAACCACGAGCCCCAGCACAAACAGAACTACAAGTGCCGCTACGACTGTTGTGACTCCTTTAGAAGGAGCGAGTCGGAACGATTTAGACTGCGTTCCAGTGGTAGTCACTATTTTCTCCTTCGAAACTAGTTGAGGTACACGACCTGAACAAAGTGTTGAGTGACACTTTATAAAACTAACCGAGTGTTTACAAGTGCGACACATAACAATTCCAACACGGTCTGCAAGGGGCACCCTCATGCACCACGTCCTTCATAAATTTTGCGGAGAGAAAAGCAGCAAAGCCAACTTCCAGCTCAGACGAAGTTCTGTCAAACCGCCTTGTTTATAGGCGGGAAAACGTTACTTCACCGGCTCCGTGATGTCTCGCCTCTCCGCACCGCCTGCGGCGAATTTTGGCAGATGGCGGGCAGTTTCCGCCGAGGCGCAAAGATACCTAATCGGAAAACCTTGCGGGAGGTTTCGCGACTGCACAAAGTTAGCTATCGTTTATCTAAAGTGAACAACTAGAGAAAGGTTTCTCCATGTCAGCTAGCTCGCAAGGACGCGCACTCGTCGTCGGTGTAACGGGAATTGTTGGCCAAACAGTTGCACGTCAACTAATCGGACAAGGATGGGATGTCCACGGCATTTCGCGCAGACACACAACCGACATAGCCGGAGTCACTCAAATTAGTGTGGACCTGCTAGACGCGCAGGCAGTCAAAACTGCTCTCCAAGACCTCAAGCCGCAAATAGTAATCATCACTGCCTGGATCCGGAAGGAAACAGAGCTGGAGAACATTGAGGTGAATTCTGCTACGTTGCGCAACTTGTTCTCGGCCCTTGAGCCTGCTGGGGGCGTGAAACACGTGGCGTTGCTTACAGGGTTGAAACACTATCTCGGCCCGTTCGATGATTATGCGACGGCAGTCATGGCGGAAACGCCGTTTCACGAAAGCGAGCGCCGTTTACCGAACCCCAACTTCTACTATGCCCAGGAAGACGAGCTTTTTGCGGCGTCAGAAAAACAGGGGTTCACGTGGAGCGTCCACCGGGCTCACACTGTGTTTGGTTTCGCCGTGGACAACGCTATGAACATGGTTCTCACGCTTTCCGTCTACGCCACAATCTGCAAGGAACTCAACCAGCCTTTCATCTTCCCCGGTTCACAAGAACAGTGGAACGGTGTCATTGACGTTACCGATGCGGACCTACTGGGTGAGCAGTTGATTTGGGCGTGTACCCATAAGGAAGCCCAAAACGAGGCGTTCAATATCGCCAATGGGGACACTTTCCGCTGGCGCTGGCTATGGCCACAAATTGCAGAACATTTCGGTGTGAAATGGGAGGCGCCCACAGCTCAACTGAACCCTCTTGAAGACCAAATGGCTGCGAGTGCAGAAATTTGGAAAACCATCGCTGAACGGGAGGGGCTTGTTGAACCCGACGTCACAAGGCTTGCTTCGTGGTGGCACAGCGACAGCGACCTAGGGCGCCAGATTGAGTGCTTCACGGACATGACGAAGTCAAAAGAAGCAGGCTTCCTAGGGTTCCGAAACACACCGAAGAGTTTTGTAGAGAAAGTGGCGCAGTACAGACTGGCCAAAATTATTCCTTAGGTCTTGTGGAAAAAGTATGAGGCGGGGCCAGCGTACCGCTGGCCCCGCCTCATACTTTTTGGAAACTAGAGGGAAGCGGTGAATTCGATGTGTGCCTTGATGTTGTTGGCGGGATCTTGAGCTGCATCCACGGCACTCACAGCCTCGTCCACGACAAAACGGTTTGTCACTAGCGGAGACAAATCGATGCCTTTGTTTGCCATGAATCTCAGGGTGTCTGGCCAAACACCGGGGGAACCAATCGACCCCGTGATGGACAATTCTTTAGACTGAATCAACCCAAGCTTGGCTGGCGCCTCGCGGCCAACATCAATCCCGATGAATCCAACTCGCCCTTTGAATGCTGCAATCTCGAGAGCTTGAGCCATCACAGCGGGGTTCCCGGTTGCCTCAATTACTACGTTGGCACCCTTTCCTCCTGTTATGTCAGCCAAAGTTTTGACCAAAGCGTCGGGGCTGACAACATAATCGGCTCCAAGCTTTTTTGCTGCCTCTTGACGATGGGCAACGGGCTCGACGACAAGAGTCACGGCGCCGAGAGCTTTAGCGCCTGCCGTTACAGCGAGACCAATCGGGCCGGCCCCCAGGACCACCAAGACATCAGAGGCGTTGACATTACCAACCCTCATTAGAGCGTAATAGGCAACACTAAATGGCTCCACTAAGGCTCCATTGGTGTAGTCCACGGCATCCGGCAATTTGTGGAGCCAAGATTCCTTTGCTGTGAAGAACTCGGCGGCAGCACCACTGATACTGAAACCGAAGTGATCATCGCCAATCACACATTCTCCAACGACGCGATCTCCCAGTTTGAGACCCTTCACACTGGGACCCACTTTGACAACCTCACCTGACCATTCATGGCCTGGGATTAGAGGGTACTGAAAAGGAATGATGTATCGTCCCTCGAGAAGCTCGATATCGGAATGGCACACACCGACAGATCGTGCGGCGACAAGGACTTCATCATCAGAAATTTCGGGGACAGGTAACTCCGAAACTGCGGGTTTGTTTTTTTCGATGTACTGGAGCGCCTTCATTGTTGTATACCTTTCTTATTTAGCTTGGACGAGAACCTTTGCCATCTCCCCTGTTGGAGAGAGCAGCTCCTCGAATCCTTTTCCTACAATGTCGTGCATGCTGATTTTGGCGCTCACGACTTTTTCCACCGGAAGGCCCTTATTTCCGATTAAATCTATAATCCGAGGCCAGTCGGTCACCGGGTAACACCAAGTACCCCGGAGAGTGATGTCGAACTCCGAGAGAATCATTGGATCGATCGATGCGGGCTTAGTGTGCAGTCCGGTCTGAGCAATGGTGCCAGCCTTACGCACCGCGGACAATGCGGTTTGAAGGGCCTTTTCGTTTCCAGAGCATTCAATCACGGCGTCAACACCGATACCGCCGGTCAAATCCTTAATCTCGGCTACGACGTCAATCTTTGTTGGGTCGAGCAAAACGCCAATATCTAGGGATTTAGCGAGCGCCTGACGATTGGGGTTCACCTCCGATATAAAAACTGTGGCACCAAGGTGAGCAGCGTACAACGATGCAAGAGCACCAATGGGGCCCGCACCGGTTATGAGAACGGTGTCCCCCGGGCGAACTCCCGCGGAGTCGACACCATAGGCGGCCACAGCGGTGGGCTCAACCAAGGCCCCCTGCTCATCACTCATCGAGTCAGGAAGCTTCGCAACCGACATTGCTGGAACAAGAGCTTCCTCGGCAATCCCACCCCACTCATAACTGAGCCCCACACAGGCCATGGTCCTACAAAGATGATTTAGCCCACGCTGGCAGTAGTAACAAGAACCGCAAAATAACAGTGGCATTACCGAGACGCGATCGCCCACAACAACGTTGGTCACTCCGGTCCCGACCTCAAGAATCTGACCCGAAAATTCATGTCCAAGAATTTGTGGCGCGTGCGACCCATTCAGTGCGTGCGGTTTGGTAGGGATAACAATGGGCCCAACCGCGTACTCATGCAAATCGGTTCCGCAAATTCCACACCAGTACGGCTTTACTCTGACCTCGTATGGGCCAACCGAACTGGGGGACGAAACCTCGTCAATCCGAATGTCTTTTGCGTCGTAAAAAACAGCTGCCTTCATAATGTTTCCTCTTTCACGCTTGACTTGGGGTTTGGGGGTCGAAAAGAACTTTTCCCTGAATCTGGCCTGTTGCAAGGCGATCCAGTTGTGCAACCAAATCAGTAAGAGGGAACACCCCTCCCAGCAACTCATCTGCCAGGCGTGTGGAACTGAGTATTTCCAGTGCTGGAGGAATATCCTGACCGCACACATGGGCCAGGGTGGTTTGCATGGTTATCTCACTCATCACAATGTAGTGAATGTTTATTTCTTGTGGCTTGGAGGGTAAACCGACTTGCAACAAGGTTCCGCCTTGCCTAAGCCAGCTTGCACCTCGGTCTATTTGGCCCGGCGCACCGCTAGCTTCAATCACCACATCAGCTCCCAAAACTCCGAGGGCCGCCCTCACATTCGCATCGGTGTCTTCATCAACCGCCACAATCTTGTCCGCGCCGAGCCTGGCGGCACGGTCGAGACGCTCACCTGCGAAATCAACCACTATCACTTTCGCGTTATACAAATGTTTCAGGCCGGCGAGCACAAATGTCCCAATTGCTCCCGCTCCTATGAGGACCAGGGTGTCACCAGACTTAACTCCTGCTCTTCTTGCGGCGTGAAGTCCAACAGCCAGTGGCTGAGCAAGACCAGCTCTGTCGTCACTCAACCCTTTCGGCAATGCAACAAGAGTGGAAATGGGAACCGCCACAAACTCTGCCATCCCGCCATGGCGGTTAAGCCCATGGGTAACATACTGCTGACAGAGATTCGTTCTACCTTCGAGACAACGAGGACATAAACCGCAGGAAATGCCAGCACCACTCGCCGCACGATCACCGAGAGCCCACCCCGTGACTCCTGTTCCCAGTTCCACAATCTCGCCAATGAACTCATGACCAAGAATCAGCGGCCCCATGTGACCGCTGACGGGATGAGGCTTGTTCAGCGGAAAAATGATGGGGCCAGACTTCCACTCTGAGGCGTCAGTCCCACACATACCACTTCTCGTAACCTTCAGTAGTACTTCGCCATCGCCCGGGACTGGCCGCTCCCAATCTTCAATACGAACATCACGAGGCCCGTAATATACAGCTGCCTTCATTTCTGTCATCTCTCAGTCGGTCCCAACCCAGGCCGGTTATTATTCTCCGCGTCCAGCAGCTGTGTTCAGGTGGGATTGTGATTCACGTTGCAGGTTGAGCGGACCATTCACCCCGATATAGCGCCTTCCGGCAACCAACAATTCCTCGGCAGGGAACTTAGTAATAACCTCGGCACCGGTCGCCGTTACGACAACCTCCTCTTCAATACGCGCAGCCCCGATACCGTCAGCACTTGGCCAATAGGTCTCTAAAGCAAAAACCATTCCCTCTTTGAGCACCTCTGGGTACTCGAGCGAGACGAGTCTAGAGAAAATTGGTTTCTCCCAGATGGACAAGCCAACACCGTGACCATACTGGAGAGCGAACGCTGCTTCCTCATCTGGGAAACCGAATTCTTCGGCTTTTGGCCAGACTTTCACAATGTCAGCCGTCGTAGCGCCGGGCTTAACCAAAGCAATAGCCCTATCCATGTACTGGCGAGCAATCTGGTACGCATCGCGCTGCGCGCTAGACGCTGATCCCACGGCAAACGTTCGGTAGTAGCAGGTTCGGTAGCCCTGGTGGGAATGAAGAATGTCAAAGAATGCAGGGTCTCCAGGTCTAATTAACCGGTCCGAGAAAACGTGAGGGTGGGGGGAACAACGCTCACCAGAGATGGCATTGACACCCTCAACATATTCAGAACCCAAATCGTAGAGAGTCTTGGCAACAAGCCCTACGGCTTCGTTCTCTCGAACTCCAGGGGTCAGAAACTCATACAATTTTTCATAGGCCGCGTCCACCATGGAACACGCCTGGGTCAACAACGAAATCTCGTCCTTCGACTTAATCGCACGAGCATTCAAAAAAACCTGTTGGCCATCTACGATCTGAATACCGACTTTTTGCATGGCAAAAAGAATCGGCAGCTCTATCAGGTCAACTCCCAGAGGCTCCCCTAACAGGCCGAATTTCTCAAGCTCACGCTTCACCTTTGCGGCAACGCCTTCGGCGATACCAGCATCAGGGTTGAAAGCGCCCCGCAAGGTAGAAATCCCCGCTCGTGCACCTGACTCCAACCTAGGTTTGGCCGCACCATGATGGGGGGCATGTGGATCAGCATCCGCCTCCGTCGTTGTGGTGTCCAGCCAGGGGTTAAACAACTTGTGATGTTTGGCAGCTGAACCAAAATCCCACACAATCGGATCCGAGTGGCGGGTGATAAGGGCAAAGCGAATTGCCTTGTCCATGGCCCAAGTTCCGATATGGGTTGCAGACATGTATCGGATGTTAGAGAAATCAAATGCCAGCAACGCACCTAGGTCTGATTCCTCCAGATGCCTGCGCAGGGAAGCCAATCGATCAGACCGCAACCGATCAAAATTAATGCGTTCTTCCCAGTCGACCGCATTGGTGCCAAAAGTAGCAATAGGCATTTGAATTTCTCTTTCTCGTGGTGTTAATTCGCGGTATGAACTGGCGTTAAACCAGAATCATCCCGCCTTCAATCGGAATAATCTGACCTGTGATGTAATCGGAGTCTGAACAAGCCAGAAAGACCCCCGTGGGCACAATATCTTCTGGAAGAGCCGGCCGGCCAAGGAGAATTTGGCTTGAAAGTTTGTCCATCTTCCCGTCTGCTTCGCCGATGTCATCCAACTCTTGATCGAGTTTTACCCACAGCGGGGTGTCCACTACACCGGGGGCAAAACCATTCACGGTGATTCCATGATCAGCCCACGCGCGAGCGCCAGACTGAGTGAGCGCGATTACTGCCGACTTGGCGGCGCTGTATGGCGCAAAACTTGGGAAACCTGTCCGACCTGCAATCGAGGCGGTATTGACAATCTTTCCGCCTCCACCCTGCGAAATGAACTGCTTAGTCGCTTCCTGCATACCCACCAAAACACCCCAAACATTTACTCGCATGATCAGATTGAAATTGTCTTCGGTAACATCAAGCATCTTCATGGGCGAGTTCATGCCGGCATTGTTGAAGTAGGAATCCAATCGACCAAACTCGGCCACTGTCGCTGAAATGCCGGCTTTTACATCCTCGCGGTTAGCGACATCCATCTGCACGGCGATGGCCCGTCCCCCGCGTCCAACAATGCCCTCTGCAACGGCCTGAGCTTTGTCTATATCAAGGTCAGCGATCGTCACGGCGGCGCCCTCTTCTGCGAAGCCCTTGCACAGCGCCTCACCTATTCCCGAGGCTCCACCGGTAACTAATATGACACGTTTGTTGAGACGGTTTACCACGATAATCCTCCTCGATTTCACTGGCGTCAATCCAAACAGTCTGTTCAGTATAGATGAACTTTGTCAAGACGGAGAAATAAAATGGTATCTCCTTGAAACATCCCTCAGCGATGGTGTGGCGCGCGGTTTACTAGCAAAACAATGGGGTGTACTCATTATGCGCGGATGATTTCGCCGGCAATACGAGTGTTTACTGTTGAACATTTGCGTTCTATAGTGTTGAGTGAGAGTGCAAGGTATGCGCGCTACGACGTCACACTAAGGGAGCAATCAATGACGATGCGATCGATACACCACACCGGAATCATCGTAAAGAACCTCGACAGATCTATTTACTTTTATCACGACATTCTCGGACTTGAGTTCTCGAATGAACCAAGCCCATGGTTTGAAGGAGAAGAGTTGGCCTCCGCTGTGGGAGTCCCCGGAGCGAAGCTGCGACAGGTGTCTCTCTGGGTAGGCGAAAACGCGACATTGGAATTACTGGAATACGCAAACAGGCCAGCTGATAACAACACCCCCATCCAACAGAATTACCTGGGGGCAGGTCACGTGGCCTTCTTGGTCGACGATATGGATTCCAAAGTCGCCGAACTCAAGGACAAGGGAGTTGAATTTCTATCGGAGCCCAACACTGTAGACGAGGGTGTGCTCTCAGGTTGGCGCTGGGTGTATTTCCACGACCCTGACAAGATTCCGCTCGAGTTAGTTGAGCTCCGCTACTACAAGGAAGAAGACCGCAAACGTGGAATTGCTGAGTATCTGGCAACCAGGCCTTCACTGGAGAGTTTAGGTTAGGCCTCAACAAGGTCCCTCTCGGTTCCAACGGAGCGCATCGGTGAATCGAGGGGGCCTTCTTTTGGGTGACCTCCCCACCAAATCGCCGATTGGAGCGAACCAATGAGCATTACGAAAATTGCCGTGTTGGGCACTGGCGCTAATGGGGCAAGCATCGCTGCCGATTTCGTCAAAGCTGGCCTGGATGTCACCCTCATTGAGCAGTGGCCAGACCACGTAGAGGCGATGAATAAAAATGGGCTGACCGTGAAAATGCCCGAGAGAACTGAACATACAGAGGTTTATGCAATCCACCTGTGCCAGGTCGCAGAGCTGAAGACCACATTCGACCTGGTCTTCATTCTGGTCAAGGCCTATGACACTCGGTGGGCCGCAGAGCTGATTAAACCTGTGCTCAGCGATTCAGCAATTGTCGTGGGGCTACAAAACGGTATGTCCATCAATGATCTCGCAGATGTTTTGGGCCCAGATCGCTCCATGGGTGCGGTGATTGAATGCTGCTCAAACATGTTCGAACCGGGCGTGTGCATCCGAGAGACTCCGCCCGAGGAATCGTGGTTCGGTTTGGGCGGTCTATCCGAAATCTCCCATTCCCGCGCTGAAGAAGTCGCAGAAATCCTGCGCCACGCAGGAACTGTTCAAGTTTACGACGACATCCGGTCTGCGAAATGGATGAAGCTGGTTGCTAATGCCTCAGAGCTTGTTACCTCAGCGATCCTCGATGTTCCTTTATTTGATGCAGTTGCCGATCCCAAAATGCGAAAATTTATGGAGGACAACGCCAAGGAGGCGCTGGCCGTCTGTCTGGCTGGCGGCTCCCGCATTGTTCCTATTTTTGGCTTCACCGTTGCGGATCAGGAGCCGGACACCTACGCGGTCAACCTACTAAACGAAGTCCTCAAGCGTTTTTCTTTTCCCGATACTCTCACCACTGTTCTTCAGGACTGGAGAAAGGGACGGCGGGCCGAAATCAACGATATCAACGGGCTCGTCGTGTCAGAGGGCTTGCGCCTAGGCATCCCCACTCCTGCAAACTCCATGACTCTGCGGCTTGCCAGCGAAATCGAATCGGGTGTGCGTAAAGCGGAGCCTGGGAACCTTGCGGAAATTCTCGAATACCGCAACGGCACATAGACCAAAGGTGTAATTTTTTACCTATTCCATAAGGATTAAGAAAAGAAGGCAGACGATGGCCGCTAAAGACCTCAAATACGCCCTAGTGGGTGCCGGAGCGGTAGGTTCTTCGCTCGGTTTGGACATGATTCAAGCAGGTTTGAACATCACCATGGTCGACCAGTGGTGGGAAAACGTCGAGGCAATGAAGGCTCATGGGCTTACTGTCAATCTTCCGTCTGGTGTCGAACATGTGTCAGTGACACCCTTACATCTTCACGAGGTTGCCGAGACGAGAGGCTCCTTCGATGTCGTCTTCACCGCGGTGAAGGCCTACGACACGAGATGGGTGGCAGAGCTTATGAAACCCCTGATGACGGAAAACTCCTCATTCGTTGGCCTGCAAAACGGGATGACCATCGACGAAAGCTCCGAGGTCTTGGGAGCGGAGCGTTCGATTGGTTGTGTTCTCGGCATCGCGGCAAACATGCCCCAGCCCGGAATTGTCAACCGTGAATTCGACTCCTCCGATACCTGGCTCTGCGTTGGCGAGGTGTCAGGAAAAACCACAGATCGACTGCATGACGTGCACGAAGCACTCTCTCACGCCGCGCATGTTGAAATCACCGGCGACATTCGCTCCGCAAAGTGGATGAAACTATTAGCAAACATTCCCGAGATGTTGCCCTCTGGAATCCTAGGGGTTCCGCTTCTCGAGGCCGCCCAGACTCCCGGAGTGCGCGAAGTGATGAACCAAATGTCTCGCGAGGCTTATGCGCTAGCGGCTGACCTCAGTATTTCCTTTTTGCCAACCTTGGGAATTAGCCCCGGAGATGTTCCCAATTCCGACCAATACGCGATTGATTTGCTCGACGTCATACTTGCCTCGTACTCGCGAGCGGGCACTCGGGTGGCTGTGCTGCAAGATTGGGAGAAGGGTCGCCGAGCTGAAATTGATGCCTTCAGCGGATACATTGTGGCTAAGCGAAGGGAGCTAGGGGGAGACGCTCCTGTCAATCGAGCTGTCGTCGACATTTCCCGTCGCATTGAGGCAACAGAACTTGTTCCATCGCCCAATAATCGTCAACTCCTTCTCGACGCTTTGGGAAAGTCCTAAGCCAAAGCCTGAGGGCTTGGAACTTCAGCAACCACGGGCTTCAAACCGTGACCGCTCAGTAGCCATATTGTTGCGGGGCGAGGCTCTGGGTGAGACCCCATCAAATTAGTCCCTGGATTTTTGCGTTCTTTGACATCTCCCTCACCCCGCTCAACATAAGGAACCAGGTTTTTAGTCGCTTACTGGCAAGTCCGCTAAGTGCTGGTCAACCTGCGACCCCTTGACCCCCAGTCCTAGGCGGGACTCTCACACACTGTCATAGGTGCTCAAAATCATGGTTTTGCGTCCAGATTGAACATCCATGAGACCCCATGACCGGAGATGAAATGTTGCACAGCGTGTGGCACACCAGGCATCGTGTCCGCGACAACGCAGCCCGCATCGCCGCCCCACTGCCTAAGTCTGGGTGAGAACCAACGGCTCCAAGCTCGCCAGGTCGAGGTTTTGGCGCACCTGCCAGAGGTCATAGGCGTGTTGCATGCCAAGCCAACTCTCGGCAGATCTACCCAACACGAACGACAGTCGAAGAGCCATCTCCGGGCTAACGCCATGGGACCCGTTGAGAAGCCTCTGAACAGTCGAGGGTGTCACGCCCAGCTTGCCGGCAAGGGACCTGGCGCTGAGTCCAGAGGGCACCACATACACCTCGGAAATAAATTCCCCCGGGTGTGGCGGATTAAACATGGGTATCGGTTCAGTCATCAGTGGTAATCCTCGTAGTCGAGGAGGTAAACGTTCCCATCCAAAAACTCAAACGTTAACCTCCAGTTCTTGTCTACCGTTATCGACCAGGTTGATGCCCTGGAGCCTTTCAGCTGATGCAGACGCCAACCTGGAATGTTCATATCATCAATGGTTGTGGCCGTATGTAGGGCGACCAATTGAAGACGAAGCTTTCGCACATGCTGGGGCTTCACTCCTGCTGTCCCACCCTCCTCAAAGAGCACACGTAACCCTTTGTGGCGAATAGACACAATCACGAGAAAAAGTGTAGCACGATGCGCATCACGCACCACTCTCGCTGTCTCACCTGATGCGCAGAGCGCGTGGCAGGTCAGATCGGGGATTATCAACGCCGAATGGCTTCCGCAGTCCGAGGATTCCATCTGTTGCGGAACCACAAACCACACTGTCGGGCTGACAGGAGGTGGGCTCGCCATCCTCGCCCTCTAGTTTTCAGACCCGCCTTGAATAGCGAAGCCAGGAGCGCGCATAAGCAGGAGAGGGAAAGTTGCCCTTGATAGCGCAAATCACGGCCACGCGGCCGAGCAAAAACTTCTTACCGCTGGTCATCATCACGCGCGAGGCGTTGGGAGATGTATACCGGAATGAGCGAGAGGAGGATGACAACCGTCGCGACGACGTTGACAACGCTTGCCTGGTTGGGCCTGGCCATTTCTTTGAGAATCCACAGGGGAAGAGTGTCAACTCCAGGAGGAGCGGTGAAGATGGTGACGTAAACCTCATCGAAACTCAGGGCAAAAGCGAGGAGAGCCCCGGCAAGGAATGACGAGCGGAATTGCGGGAACGTCACTAATCGGAATGTCTCGAACAGGCCAGCGCCCAGATCCATAGAGGCTTCCTCAAGGCTTGGATTCATTCTCTTCAAACGTGCGAAGACGTTGTTGAACACCATGACGATGCAGAAGGTGGCATGAGAGACAATCAGACCAAAATAACCAATGTCGATGCCCATCGGAGACAAAAAGTTTGAGTATGTGTTAGAAAAAGCGACCCCCGTTACCACCCCCGGAAGAGCAATTGGCAGGACAACTAAGAGGTTGACAGTGCTCTTTCCGAAGAAGTCATAACGGTTAAGGGCGAAAGCAACCAAAGTCCCGAGAATCGACGCGACAATCATTGCAGCAGTCGCAACAATGACCGAATTCAGCAGCGCAAGCCTGATGGGCTCATAGGTCGCGGCGAATTCCCACCAGTGCAGGGAGAAGCTCTGAATCGGCCACGACGATAGCTGAGCGGCATTGAAACTATTGATAATGACCACAAAGAGAGGGATGTACATGAATGCCAGCACGAAGCCAACGACGGCCAGAAGACCTAGTTTGGAGGATTTGGACATTTGGAGCATGTGCCTACATCCTCTCCAGAGAGCCAGTGCGTCTGGCCACCATGAGATACATCACCACGAAGGCGATCGGAACCATTGAGAACGCCGCCGCAACGGGTGGGTTCAAATTGATGTTGGAGGCGATGATGCTGCCAATCATCTGGGTTGCACCCCCTGTAAATCGGGCGGCTAAGTAGTCGCCGAGGCTTAGTGAGAAGGTAAAGACCGACCCAGCAATAATCGCTGGCACGATCAAAGGCATGACCACTCTGAAAATGGTGGTGAAGGACTTAGCACCCATGTCGGCTGAAGCGTCAAAAAGGCTGTTCGGGATCTGTCGAATAGCGGTGAACACAGGTAGCGCCATATAGGGAAACCACAGGTAGGTGAGGGTGACGATAGCGACCCATATGTTAAAACCAGGACTTTGTATGCCCAGGGGCCCGAAAGCCCAATTGATGAAGCCATTTTCAGTGAATACCAGTCGCATCGCGAGAATCTTGACGAGGTACCCGGCCCAGAGCGGCAAAGTGATTGCGACGGCAAGAAAGTTCCTTATGAAGGGGGACGCAATTTTTGCCATATAGATACCAAGTGGAACCGCAAAAAGTGTGGCAATGGCCGTGACAGCGAGAGCCATACCCAGCGTCCTCAGGGAAGTGGAAAGGTATGCAGGAACAGCGATGATGCTGATGAAATTATCTAGCGTAAATCCCGGGCTCACTCTCGATGTAAAGGGGTTAATGACCCAAAAAGCTGTAATGAGGAGCAGAAAGAGGGAAACGATATAGACACCCACAAGCCAGGTCATGGGCAAAGCAAGAAGACCAATCAGGCGAACTTTTGAGCGCTGAAACAGGTAAGTCGAGACCGGGAGTGCGTGCTCTTGGGCGCTCGGCTCAGAATTACTCACCTGTTGACTCATGTCGTGTCGCCTTCCTGAAACGGTAATGTGGTGGGGCTTAGAGCCCCACCACATCAAGGGTTTTATCCCTTAACCGTGAGCCAAGCGTTGGTCCAGTCTTGGAAACTGGCGCACTTGACGTCGGTGCGTCCATCGATGCACTGCTCAATGGGTGTGGTCCATGGCCAAACCTTGGAGAAGAACTCCTCGTCCTCGGCAGCGAACTCATCACAGTGAGCCTGTGCTTCAGCGCTTGTGGAGCAGAAAGCGATGTTCGCCGGAGCCATACCGAAGTTCATCGCAATTGCACCATTCACATCGGCGCGGCTGGTGTAGTCCATCCATGCGTAGGCACAGTTGACATTGGGCGTGGAAGAGCTAACCAACCATGCGTCGTACCAGCCGGTGGAGCCCTCCACGGGGAGCGTGGTCTTCAGGTTTTCGCTTGCGGCGAATTTACGAAGAACTTCCCATGAAGTTCCTACGACGGTGTTACCACCGACGAAGGAGGTGATCTGAGCAACAGGGTCAGACCAGTACTCACCAATGATGGCGTTCTGCTGCTTGAGCAGGTCTACCGCAGCGGCGAGCTGTGTCTCATCCAGCGCATAGGGGTTTTCGATACCGAGCTCTGGGTTGTGGTACATGAGGTAGACAGCAGCGTCAGCAATGTAGATCGGTGCGTCATATGCGGTGATCTTGCCTGCGTAGGGGCTGTCAGACTCCCAGACGACGTCCCAGCTCTCAGGGGCACCGCCAGTGACATCCTCGTTATATTGGAGAAGGTTTGCGCCACGGCCAATGGGAACACCGTAAGGCTTGCCGTTTACCGTGTCATAAATCTGACCCTTCATACCTTCAGCAATGTCATCACTGAAGTTAGGAATGAGGTCAATATTCAAGGGCTGTACGTCTCCACCCACGATGAGGCGAAGTGCCGCGTCACCCGAAGCGGACACGATGTCGTATTCACCGGTGCGCATGAGGGTAACCATTTCGTCCGAAGTACCCGCCACACGCGGGTTTACTACACACCCGGTGTCAGCGGTGAATTGATCGGTCCAAGCAGGCTCAACAAACCCTGACCAGTTAATAATGTTGAGTTGACTTTCGAAAGCACCTATTTCCTCAACCATGGGAACATCGGGCACATCAAGAGTTAGCTCACCCGAGCCTGAGCAAGCGCTCAAAACAACGGTTGACGCAGCGAAAAGCGACAGAGCCGCTAGTTTTTTGCCTCTCATTAGTTTCCTTTCACCTGGCTTTCGCCAGTCCTATTGTGGGATTGTCGCCACATGGGCATTGTGCCATGTCGCAACAACTTTGTCGCCGACCGCAAAGGAATCTTCTTGGCCCGGTAACTCTTCATTGAGCTGAGTAGAGATGAGCCTCACTCCAGCAGAATCTTCGATGATCGTGATGGTATTTGGGCCGGTGTAGGCGACCTCGATGACGATACCTTCAACGCTCGACAGGCCTTTTTCGGGTTTGTGTCCGGCACCATGCAAACGAATTCGTTCCGGGCGAATGTTGACCAGCTCTGTACGCCCGACAAGCGCCGCGGCCTGCTCCCCTTTCAGAAGGTTAGATACGCCCAGGAAACCAGCGACAAAGGCAGTAGCAGGGTTTTCATACACTTCGTGGGGAGTGCCAAGCTGGACAATGCGTCCCTCGTTGAACACAGCAATGCGGTCGCTCATTCGCATGGCTTCTTCTTGGTCGTGCGTAACAAAAACAAAGGTAATACCGGCCTCGCGCTGGATCGTCTTTAGCTCGACCTGCATTTCTTCCCGAAGTTGCTTATCCAAAGCCCCCAGCGGCTCATCAAGCAGGAGAACTTTAGGTCTCAGCACAAGAGCTCGCGCAAGGGCAATCCTCTGTCGTTGCCCTCCCGAAAGCTGATGAGGAAGCCGATCCGCCAAGTGAGCCAACTTCACTCGATCGATGGCTTCTAACGCCTGTTGGGAACGCTCCGGTTTGGGTACTTTTCTGGTTCTCAAGCCATATTCCACATTGTCTTGAATCGTCATGTGAGGGAACAGAGCGTAATCCTGGAAGACCGTGTTCACAGTGCGGTCAAAAGGAGCCAACTCGGTGATGTCCTCATTGTCAATCGAAATGTTGCCTGTCGTCACAGTCTCGAACCCTGCAATCATTCGCAAGACAGTCGTCTTACCAGAACCCGAAGGACCCAGCATGGAAAAGAACTCCCCCAAGCCGATGTCTAGGTCCAGATCCTTAACGGCGTATACGTTGTCAAAGGTCTTTGAGACAGAGCGAAGAGACACGTATCCAGAAGCTTGGCGATCTGAACTAGCCACCATTAAGTCACCCTCGACAATCTTGGCAATGGACCTACGACACCAACACTGTACACGTGAAAACAAGCTCCAATTTTGCCAATAGAAGTTGGGGCACAGAACCACAAATGACCAGGCCCTTTCTCCGTGAGTAAGCGATGCTGCTCCTCTAAAAAACTGACTCCTAGGTGAGAAAGAACCATAAAAAACTATCCTGGGGTGTGGCCGTTTAAAGCCTCTTCCCGTGGGGAGACGTCAAGAGCTTAGCTACAGAGGAGGGAAGCTCAGGTTCTCATATTCGGACTCGGGTCCGGTATGGTCGCCTCCACTACTCAAGGTTCAGTTGAGGTGAATCTCCACTACTTAATCGAGGCAATGATTTCATCGATTCTTTGCTTCATCGTCTCGGACAATTCAGGATCGTAATTTTCTAGGTAGTGATCCCAGCGGTCTACTTTTCCAGTAGTGGCCCTCAGCTTTCTGATCACAGATTCGTACTCGGCTCTGGTTTCAGGGATAGCCTCCCGATAAAATTCAAGGCGCTCAATAAATTCGGTGGCCGGGGGAAGGCCAGCGAGACGAACTCGAGTCGCAGTAGTTGGGGGAACTCCCCAGAAATCAAATATTGGAGCAAGATTCACATTGGCCCTGCGCGAGCCCCAGAGAATCGTATCTTGATCCTTCATGCTTGCGGTTCCAATTTGGTAAAAGACCCGATGGATTTCACCCACAACTTCCCAACCATAAAGGTCTGCTATTTCTGCGATTCGAGCCCAGCTTCTAGTCTGATACTGCATTTCGTTATCCCAGGCATCGACGCACATCCGCTCGTTCGATTGCCAGCTGGGAGAGAACATGGTGTCTAGGGCTGATTCTCTGAATCCGTAATCTTGAAAGCCAGACAGGCGCAGAGCCGTGTCCATATCTGCGTTCAAGATTTGGTTATAGATTACGGTTGCCAAAAGATGAACGTTTGACTCACCTTCGTTGCAAACTCCAGCTTCAAAACCAGCGGTCGGCAAATTATGAGCGTGACCAATTTCGTGCCAGACGATATGCGTCCCACCCTTTAGGTTCGAGACACTCTTGCTAGCCAAGTCAATTGGTGACCAGGCTCCGTCATCTTGTACGAAGTCCTTCACTGTTCGAACCTCACCGACAACCTCGTCTAAAGCTCCGAACCACGGGTAGCTCACTGGGAATGGGTTCACCGAAGCGATAGTGGAGTCCAAGGTGAGCCACTCTTTTCGGAACCTCTCCGCGGGCCTACCTGCCATCACATTAATTGCTCCAATTGATGAATCCATCGCGCCCATAATTGGCTCGGGATCAGTGAAGAGATGAGCCATTCCGACCGGGTAGGTCAAGATAAATTTCTCCCCCAGAATTTCAAACCAAGGCACAGCCTTAGTCTCATTTGCAGTATTGAATTTCCCAAGGTTATTTTCTTCATTTTCGGTTCTGGCTGTTGAGTAGGTAGGCATTTCAACGGCACCGTCAATCATGACTGTGGTTTCCCCGATCGCAGACCCATCAGGGATCCGCATATAAATTGGTCCACCGAATGGGTTATCAATCTCGAACTGAGCGCGGTCGACAGCAAATTTTCTGGTGATTCGAGGAAAACGATTCCAGCCCTGGCTCTCTCGAATTATCTCTAGGTCTGCGTCATGGATCCCAACCTGGATAAACCACCCTTTACCTAACGCACTCTCTGGAACGGTTACGGTTGCAATTTCACCTGGAGCCAAGTACCTACCGGTTGGCCTGAGTACTTGGTGTTGCCCTGCGAGGCGGTATTGCGAATCAGTCGCGTATGTGCCGTCAATTGCGATTTCAGCCGTTTGGCGCGGGACATCATCGCTTACAAAACCGGGAAAAAGCTCTGCCTCGGCAAAACGTAATGGCCCGGTAGTTGCCGCCGAAAGATCGTCGACAATCCATTGCTTCAATAAGAACTGCAGCCTGTCAATCGCGGGCAGGGCTTCAATTGGTGGATTTTCTCCGTTAATTTGATAAATCGGGGACCGCGTTGAGACGAAGTCCAAGAAGCGAAGGACCGTTGGTCCGATACCTTCCCATTGGTATTCAAATTTGGCTTCGAACTCGCGAACTAGAGCTTCTTGATCGGCAGCGCCGACAGACCCATCAATAAATTGCTCCAGAATCGCAGATAATCGAGTGGAATCTTGTTCCAAGTTGCCTGTACGAATGTCAAGACGGGCTATGTCTAGGCTCAGCTGGGAATCATCGTCCCCTCCCACGTTTTGGTACAAGTCCTCGGGGTGGCCTCCGAGGTAAAGAGTAAAGTCTGGGTCGGCAAAGTTGTGTCGAATGATCTCGGGATTTGCTCGGTCCCATTCCACCAACCTGACCGAGGTCTTCTTCCCGTTGAGAGAAAAGATGACGGTGGGGCTATCAAGGGCGAAGCGGAAATCGACCGAAAGCGCGTTCCAGCCCGATGACAGACTGGTGAGATTTCTTTGGTAACCCTCGATCAGGTAGGTACCGTCTGAGGTCCACAGGGTGAGACCTTGGGCTTCGCAAATTAACAGCGAAAAACCTATCGAGTCACGCCACCCCCCATTGGTTGTTGCCAGAATTCGACAAAAATCTTCGAAGCGGTTCTCTTCTGCCCCATCCGCTCTATCAAACCTGAAATCTAGGTCAAATCGATATTGGTTAGAGCATTCGAGCCCCTGACTGCCGTTCGACCGCACCGCCAGGATGTCGTAGGGCTTCTGAAGTGAAACCAGAGCCTTCCCACTATCGACTACCACCTCGTACTCTCCTACGGAGAAGTCTTTAGGGCGTGACATGTCTTCGTTTCTGATTGGCTGCATGACCAGACTTGACAGGCCATCTGTGCGATCAACTGGGAGTGAAGCAGCATTGAAATCAAAGTTGTGGTTGGCCAGGGTGTTGCCTTCGCAGGGTTCAGGTAACGGCTGGTGCCGACCAAAAACTTCGCCCGGATACTCAGGTAGCTGGTCAGATTCTTCACCAAGGGTTGGAACCTCGGCCACACCAGTTGCACTGGCCAAGCGCGGTCCAGGTTGATCCGAATCATAAATGAGCGAGGCCGCCACCAATCCCTCGACAAGGAGCAGCACCAGGGAGCCAGCTAAAACTTTCCTTGGGTTATTCCCTTGGCTGAATTTTTCCCATAGCGACTTCATTGCATCATTCCTGTTTCACATCGATCGGCCTCCTCAGACTCGAGGACTAAGTAGCCGCGAGGATCAGTATCTTTGCCAGGCATCCACGACGATCCGTCGGTATGGACCAGCAGGCTGATCTGTTTTTCATTTATCATTACCGCGTAAAGTCCCGCGGGTAATTTCACCCGCGCGATTCCCCTGGCATCGAGATTCACATTAACCCCCTCAAAGGTTGGCTTAGCCAGAAAGAATGATGTGAGGGACTGAGGACTGCCTTGCGCATCTGCTGCGAAAAAGAAGTTGACTTCTCCAGGCTGTGCCGCAGGATAGTTTGAAGGCGTGGCAGCGTTGGAAGCGCAGCCTTGCGAATACCCATCATGAACCAAGATCTCCTTGGTCATTTCATCAAGTTCAGCTTGCAAGTCTTCAGAGAATTCACCGGCAGCTCCGTCAAATAGAGCCTGTTTGATGACAAAGATTTCTTCCACTGCAGCGAGCATCCTTGATCGCTCTAACTCGATACCCTCTGCCAAATTCTCACCGCCTGACATTTCACCGGTGAAATCTTGCAACACAGGCGCATCAGCAGCGCCATCCTCAGTTGTGTCACGATCCTCCTGGGTCGATGAGGTATCGACAGCGGAGGTAGTTTCAAGGGAACCAACAGCGTCCGAACTGAGGAATTGTTGAATCGAGCTCCGGTAGTCAGAACTCAATGAGATTGAAGTGATAAAGAAAAGCCCCAGAACCGCCAGAACGGCTGCCGCGCTGGCACTTACTGCCTCAATCGGGTGGGTGCTGCGCGACCGGCTCCTCCCGCCGCCGTTAGGGTCCGACGGCTTCGCGGGCAGAACCCTTGGCGCGGTCCCGCTATTCCCAGGCAGCATCATCCACTCGATTCCGGCGTCTTACTTATCTAAAAGCGGTGTTAAGCCATCATATCTCTTACTCAAGCCACGTTTGCCTCATAGGCAAAGTCTTCTGACGGGAAATAGCGCGTTATCAGGTCGCACATGTCCGGGTCATTTTCCTCGATCCACTCGTGCGAGAAGTGGGAGTTTGTGAAATCTGGACCACCATTCAGGATGTAGCCCTCAACCGACTGTATCCCCACTGATGTTTGAGGCACCCCGCGCTCTTACCGCACCCCTAGTTGGCGGGCTGCAGAATCCCCTCCAGAGTCAAACCCTTGCTTGGCATAACAGCCGAGGCGTCGACTACGGTTCCTTCAAACCAGTCTTCACCACTCGCCACTGCCGGATACTGGGCAAGCGAAGCGTAGAAATCCTCCAGGCTCATCCCAAAA